>OLRL01000558.1_pt1 | contig 23746 bp, 21 predicted proteins | sample 1643201 | NCBI WGS metagenome assembly OLRL01 (sample SAMEA3136649, study PRJEB25190) | human gut metagenome | biome: human gut; feature: human-associated habitat; material: faeces | place: Austria | collected 2013
AACCATTGATTTTAAAGGGTTTGCAAAAAAATAACAAAAATATTAGCACTCACCTATTGACAGTGCTAATAATAGGTGCTATAACATAAATAGAACAAAGGTAACAGCAATCTATTACCAATGCTCCATACCTATAAATTAAAATTTTGGAAGGAGATATGACTTATGTTAAGACCTAGTATTTTTAATGACAATTTATTTGATGACTTTTTTGAATTTCCATTCTTTGACGACAGAGCAGAGAGAAAATTATATGGAAGCAATGCAAACAATCTGATGAAGACAGATATTAAGGAACACAAAGACGGATATGAATTAGAGATCGATCTTCCGGGATTCCAGAAAGATGATCTGCAGGCAGAATTGAAAGACGGTTATCTGACCATCAGTGCATCTAAACAAGTAAATAAAGATGAGAAAGAGAAAGAAACCGGTAAATACATCCGCCGTGAACGTTACTCCGGTTCATGTCAGAGAAGCTTCTACGTAGGTGATGCGATTACGCAGGAAGATATTAAAGCAGAATTCAAACACGGTATTTTAAGATTATTTGTACCGAAGAAAGAAGCAGTGTCGGAAGTGGAAGAAAGAAAATTCGTTTCCATCACAGGCGAATAATTCGGAGAAAGTCTCAGAGATGCAGTGCATTTCTGGGAGAAGTGAACAGCATTGATAAAGCCTCGGGGAGTGATTCCCGAGGCATTCTTCTAAAAGAAAAAGAAGTTCCGGCAGTGACTCTGACACAAGGAGGTGAGTGGTGTGGCAGAAAAACGTGACTATTATGAAGTTTTAGGAATCAACCGTAAGGCAAATGAAAACGAGATTAAGAAAGCATATAGGAAGCTGGCAAAGAAGTATCATCCTGATACAAACAGCGGTAATGCAGGTGCAGAACAGAAGTTTAAAGAGATCACGGAGGCTTATACGATTTTAAGTGATCCTAAGAAACGTAAACTATATGATCAATTCGGACATACGGCTTTCGATGGAAGCGGCCAGCAAAATGGAACGTATTATCAGAATGCGGATAATGGCGGTTATAGGGAATATCATTTTGAGGGTGGAAACATGGATGATATATTTGAAGATATATTCGGAGATATTTTCCACGGCGAGGGCAGCGCGAAGAAAAGTGCATATAGAACCGGTGGATTTGGGCAGGAGAAGTTTCATAATTATGGATTTCAAGGAACAGATTTTCCACGAAGGGGAGCAAACGTGGAAGCAACGGTATCCGTAAGTTTTGAAGAAGCAATTCATGGTTGTGAGAAAGTACTTCATCTACGTAATGAGCAGGGAGTGACACAATCTTTACAGGTTCATATTCCGGCAGGAATTGAAACCGGAAAGACCATTCGGTTGAAAGGAAAAGGTAGTCCGGGAGTCAACGGTGGAGAAAATGGAGACTTGATGCTACGTGTGACAGTAGGGACAGCCCCAGGTTTCGAGAGAAAGGGAATGGATATCTACACAACCATTCAGATACCGTTTACAACGGCAGTTTTCGGCGGAGAAGCAAGAGTTCATACATTATATGGAGACGTCATGTGCACAATAAAAGAAGGAACACAATCCGGCAGTAAGATTCGCTTAAGAGGAAAAGGAGTCGTTTCCATGAAGAATCCTTCGCAAAAGGGAGACCAGTATGTGACTGTACAGATTCAGGTACCGAAGAATCTGTCACCGGAAGCAAAGCGAAAACTGAAAGAATTTGAAGCGGCAGCACAAGAAAGACAAAACAAAAACTATGCATAAAAACCTATCGTTGCATAGTAATTTGATTTGAGATAGGATAAAATAGATAGCAAAGAAATAGAAGAATTTCTAAGAGAGGAGTTTTTATGAATATCAATAAATTTACACAAAAGTCATTGCAGGCTGTTCAAGATTGTGAAAAGATTGCATATGAGTTTGGAAATCAGGAGATTGAGCAGGAACATTTATTTTTTGCACTGATTCGTCAAGATGATAGTTTGATCTTAAAATTGCTTGAGAAGATGAATGTGCAGAAGGAGATGATTTTAAATCGAGCAGAGCAAGCCATTGCCAAGAGAACAAAAGTGCAGGGCGGGCAGGTATATATAGGAAAAGGATTGAATGATGTGTTGATACATGCTGATGACGAGGCAACACAGATGGGTGACGAGTATGTATCGGTGGAACATCTTTTCTTATCTCTTTTGAAACAGCCGAATCGGGAGATGAAAGAAATTTTCCAAGAATTTGGTATTACAAGAGAAGGATTTTTACAAGCCCTATCTACGGTAAGAGGAAATCAGCGTGTGACGAGTGATAATCCGGAAGCAACGTATGATTCCTTATCCAAATATGGAACAGATCTTGTGGAGAGAGCAAGAGAACAGAAGCTAGATCCGGTCATTGGACGTGATGCGGAGATTCGAAATGTGATTCGGATTCTTTCACGTAAGACAAAGAATAATCCGGTACTCATCGGGGAACCGGGTGTTGGTAAAACAGCAGTTGCAGAAGGTCTTGCACAGCGAATCGTACGAGGAGATGTGCCGGAGACATTAAAAGATAAAAAAGTGTTTTCACTGGATATGGGAGCGCTTGTAGCAGGTGCAAAATATCGTGGAGAATTTGAAGAACGTCTGAAAGCGGTTTTGGAGGAAGTAAAAAATAGCGAAGGAAACATAATTCTTTTCATCGATGAACTTCATACCATTGTCGGAGCCGGTAAGACGGATGGCGCAATGGATGCAGGCAATATGTTAAAACCGATGCTTGCAAGAGGAGAACTACATTGTATCGGAGCTACAACTTTAGACGAATACCGCCAGTATATTGAAAAAGACGCAGCGTTGGAACGCCGTTTTCAGCCGGTTATGGTAGATGAACCAACGGTGGAAGATGCTATTTCTATTCTGCGTGGATTGAAAGAGCGTTATGAAGTATTTCATGGTGTCAAGATTACAGACGGCGCTTTGGTGGCGGCGGCAGTTTTGTCCAACCGTTACATCTCAGACCGTTTTCTTCCGGATAAAGCCATTGACCTTGTAGATGAGGCTTGTGCTTTGATTAAAACAGAGCTGGATTCCATGCCGACAGAATTAGACGAACTGCGAAGAAGAGTCATGCAGCTTGAGATCGAAGAAGCGGCTTTGAAAAAAGAGAATGACCGTTTGAGCCAGGATCGACTGGTAGCTCTTCAGAAAGAATTAGGTGAACTTCGTGATGAGTTTGCAGGGAAAAAAGCGCAGTGGGATAATGAAAAATCATCGGTAGAACGTGTGCAGAAGATTCGTGAAGAAATTGAGCAGGTGAATCAGGAAATTCAAAAAGCACAGCATTCCTATGATTTGGAGAAGGCGGCAGAACTTCAGTATGGGAAGTTACCACAGTTACAGAAGCAGTTAGAAGCAGAAGAAGTGAAAGTAAAAGAACGAGAGCTTCAGCTTGTTCGTGAAAGTGTGACAGATGATGAGATTGCGAAGATCATTTCTCGTTGGACAGGAATTCCGGTTGCAAAACTAAATGAAAGTGAAAGAAATAAAACACTTCACTTGGAGGACGAACTTCATAAGCGTGTCATCGGACAAAATGAAGGTGTTACAAAGGTAACAGAAGCAATCATTCGTTCCAAAGCAGGAATCAAAGATCCAACAAAACCAATCGGTTCTTTCTTGTTCCTTGGACCAACCGGAGTTGGTAAAACAGAGCTTGCGAAAGCGTTGGCAGAAAGTCTGTTTGATGATGAGAGCAATATGGTGCGTATTGATATGAGCGAATATATGGAGAAATATTCCGTATCCCGCCTTATTGGAGCACCTCCGGGATATGTAGGTTATGACGAAGGCGGACAGCTTACTGAGGCAGTACGAAGAAAACCGTATTCCGTTGTTCTTTTTGATGAGATTGAAAAGGCTCATCCGGACGTATTTAATGTATTACTTCAAGTATTAGATGATGGAAGGATTACAGATTCCCAGGGACGTACGGTAGACTTCAAGAATACGATTTTAATTATGACATCAAATATCGGTTCTTCGTATCTTTTGGATGGCATTGACGAGAATGGCAATATTCGAAAAGAAAGTGAAGATATGGTAATGCAGGAACTTCGTGCTCATTTCCGACCGGAGTTCTTGAACCGATTAGATGAAACGATTATGTTTAAACCGTTGACGAAAGCAGATATTTGTGACATCATTGACTTATTAGTAGCAGATATTAATCGTCGATTGAGTGACAAAGAACTTTCGATTGAAGTCACAAAGTCCGCAAAAGACATGATCGTAGAGGGTGGTTATGAACCGATGTACGGTGCAAGACCATTAAAGAGATATCTACAGAAACATGTGGAAACTTTGGCGGCAAAATTAATTCTTGCGGATAAAGTAAGAAGTGAAGATGTAATCTTGATCGATGTGGAAAACGGAGAATTAGTGGCAAAGGTAAAGGGATAAGATGACACCGATTATTTTTCATATTGATGTAAATTCCGCATATTTGAGTTGGACAGCGGTTGAAAAATTAAAAAATGGCAGTGAGGTAGATTTGCGAGAGATTCCGTGTATTATCGGGGGCGATCAGATGTCCCGGCATGGAGTTGTGCTTGCCAAGTCTATCCCTGCAAAGCGATATGGCATTCGTACGGGAGAACCTGTTGCGAATGCCTTTCGTAAGTGTCCGAATCTTGTGATGGAACCTCCGAACCATAAGCTGTATAGTATATATAGTAGGAAACTGATGGAGTTTCTTTTGACTTATACACCGGATATCGAGCAGGTAAGTGTGGATGAATGTTATATGGACTTTACAGGAATTGCGTCTCATTTTCATTCACCGGTAGATGCTGCATTAGAGATTAAGAACGCTGTCTATGAAAAATTTGGATTTACGGTCAATATTGGAATATCCAGTAACAAACTTTTAGCAAAGATGGCTTCGGATTTTGAAAAACCCAATAAAGTCCATACATTGTTCCCGCAAGAGATTCAAGTAAAAATGTGGCCACTTCCGGTTTCAGAGTTATATATGGCAGGAAAATCCAGTGTTCAAGTGTTGAAAAAACTGGAGATTCAGACGATTGGTGAACTGGCGCAGACAGATCCTCATATATTAGAACTGCATTTAAAAAGTCACGGAAGAACTTTGTGGGAATTTGCCAATGGGATTGGAGATATGACAGTTCACGCGGAAGAAAGCGCAGCAAAAGGAATCGGGAATTCTACGACGTTATCTGAGGATGCGAAGACAGAGGATGAGGCAAAAGAGGTGCTTTTATGGCTTGCGGAAAGTGTAGGGAAGAGACTTCGAAAGGCAGAACAGAAGGCAGGAATGGTGAGTGTGGAAATCAAATACCATGATTTTAAGACGGCTTCCCATCAGAGACAGCTTTCTAAGGCGACAAATTCAGCGCAGGTACTATACGAAAATGCTTGTGAATTATTTCGAGAATTATGGAATGGGCAACCAATCCGCCTCTTAGGAGTTCGTACTTCCAAGCTTGTAGAGGAGTCGGCACCGGAACAATTGACTATTTTTGATATACAGATAGAAAAACCAAAGGATGAAAAGCACAAACAATTAGAAAAAGCCCTGGACGAGATTCGAAGGCGATTTGGGGATGACGCAGTCAAACGTGGAACTTTTTTGTAAAAGGAGTCCTTAAGTATGCAACTTGCGAGACTATTAGAACGACTGGAGTATGAAATCATACAAGGTACGAAAGAGATAGAAATCGCGGGAATTACAGAGAATTCAAAAGAGATAACGAAAGGCAGTATGTTTGTATGTATTACAGGAATGCGGTTTGATGGTTGTGATTATATCCAAGAAGCGGTAGAAAACGGAGCGACATCAATTGTTGTAGAGAAAAAAGTGCAACTTCCTAAGGGGATTACAGGGGTTTATGTGCCGGACACGAGGATTGCTTTGGGGAAATTGGCCGCAACGTTTTATGATAATCCTGCAAAAGAACTAACTGTAATCGGAGTAACGGGAACGAAAGGGAAGACAACGGTTTCTTATATGGTCTATGAATGTTTGAAAGAAGCAGGATACCGGACGGGACTCATTGGTACGATCGAGATTCAAACTGGGAAACGAAGAATTCCGGCAATACGCACATCTCCAGAATCTATTGTGACTCAAAGAATGATGCGTGAAATGGTAGAATCCGGCTGCAAATATGTAGTCATGGAAGTGTCATCACAAGCGTTGAAATTACATCGAGTGGAAGGAATCGTGTTCGACTATGCTATATTTACTAATTTGGGACTCGATCATATTGGAAATGCAGAGCATGTAGATTTTGAAGAGTATAAGCGATGTAAAGCAAAGCTGTTTCAACAATGTAAGGTTGCGATTCTCAATCAAGATGATAGACATTGGGAAGAGATGATACGAAATACGATATGCAAAATAGAAACATTTGGAAGGAATAAGAATGCAGATTTTATTATTACCAATGTGGAAAAGATACAGAGTAATCGGTGTTATGGGGTAAAATTCTTTTTAAATGAAAAGGAAATCCAATTGACCATGCCCGGAATGTTTAATGTATATAATGCGGCGGCAGCATATGGAGTATGTAAGAATATAGGAATCACCGATGAGACAATGCAAAAGGTATTCCCTGTTATACAGGTGTGTGGAAGAGTGGAACGGGTGAATACATTTCCCTATGAATCGTTTCTTGTATTGGTAGATTATGCGCACAATGCTATGAGTTTACAAAGTGTGCTGGAAATGATACACTCATATAATCCGAAACGTATCATCACAATCTTTGGATGCGGAGGTGGACGGGCAAAAAATCGTAGGTATGAGATGGGAAAAGTATCCGGTCAACTTTCTGATATCACCGTTCTTACATCCGATAATCCAAGATATGAAGATCCGTTTCGAATTATGTGGGATATCCGTGAGGGGATAGAAGAAGTAAGAGGTTCTTATGTTGAAATTTCTAATCGAAAAGAAGCGGTTCGTTATGCTTTCATTCATGCTCAAAAGGGCGATGTGATTCTTTTGGCAGGAAAGGGGCATGAGGAGTATCAGGAAATAAAAGGAATCAAATACAACATGAATGATCGAGTCATCATTCAGGAAGTGATAAAGGAGTTGGAGTATGTACGCAGATATCATTATTGATATTACACATGAAAAACTGGATAAAATATTTCAATACCGGATTCCGTTACAACTAGAAGGAAAGTTGACGATCGGGGCAGAAGTTCTTGTTCCTTTCGGAAGAGGAAATACACAGACGCGAGGCTATGTGGTAGGTTTTTCAGAAGTTTGTCAATACGACGTGGAGAAATTAAAAGAAATCTCAGGTATTTCCAAGGATGCGCTTGCCATAGAAGGACGAATGGTTACGCTTGCGGCATGGCTGAAAGAGCAGTACGGGGGAACTATGATTCAGGCGCTTAGAACTGTTTTGCCGGTAAAGCAAAAGGTAAAGTCTAAGACGAAACGTACGGTAGTTCTTCTTTTAGGAGAAGAGGAAGGAAAGAAAAAGCTTACGTTTTATTTGCAGAAAAATCAAAAAGCAAGAGCAAGATTATTGGCAGAGCTTATAGAGAATAAAGAGCTTCCTTACGAACTGGTGACAAAAAAGCTGAATGTGACGGCGAGTGTGATTCGGGCATTGCAGGAACAAGATGTGGTGGAAATTCAGGAAGAACAGGTCTATCGCAATCCGATTCATACGATACAACAGAAGTTGCAAAAGCCCAACTATACAGAAGAACAGCGTTATGCGATTGAACAGTTTCACAAAGATTATACACGAGGAATCAGGCGAACATATCTGATTCATGGGATTACCGGAAGCGGTAAGACAGAAGTATATATGGAAATGATCGGAGAAGTGATTGAGTCCGGTAAACAAGTAATTGTATTGATTCCGGAGATTGCATTGACGTATCAGACGGTGATGCGCTTTTATAGACGGTTTGGAGAACGTGTTTCCATCATGAATTCCCGACTCTCGGCAGGAGAACGTTACGATCAAATGATGCGTGCGAAAAATGGTGAGGTTGATGTGATGATTGGTCCAAGATCCGCCCTTTTCACACCGTTTCCGAAATTGGGATTGATCGTGATCGATGAAGAACATGAATCCACATATAAGAGCGAGCAAATTCCTAGATACCATGCACGAGAAACTGCGGAGGCAAGAGCTCAGATGGAGGGAGCCAGTCTTGTTCTTGGTTCTGCAACCCCATCTGTTGATTCTTATTATAGAGCTTTGCAAGGAGAATATGAACTTCTGACACTTAAGAATCGGGCGACAAGTCAAAGCCTGCCTAAAGTCTATACCGTAGATTTGCGGGAAGAGTTGAAAGGAGGCAATCGGTCGATTCTAAGCGATAAGCTTCGGGAACTGATGGAAGACAGATTACAAAGAAAAGAGCAGATTATACTATTTATAAATCGAAGAGGTTATGCTGGATTTGTATCTTGCCGTTCTTGTGGATATGTTGCCAAATGCCCGCATTGCGACGTGGCATTATCGGCACATCGAAATGGAAAACTAATCTGTCATTATTGTGGACATGAGGAGCGTTTGTTTGAAAGATGTCCGCAGTGCGGTTCCAAGCATGTGGGAGGTTTTCGAGCAGGAACTCAGCAGATTGAGGAATTGATGAAAAAGGAATTTCCTCAAGCGAGAGTCCTTCGAATGGATATGGATACGACAAAGGAAAAAGACGGACATGAGAAGATATTAGCGGCATTTGCAAATGAAGAAGCGGATATTCTTGTCGGTACTCAAATGATCGTAAAAGGACATGATTTTCCAAATGTAACATTGGTAGGAATTCTTGCGGCGGATCTTTCTTTGTATGCAGATGACTATCGTTCAGGAGAACGTACATTTCAGCTTCTTACACAGGCGGCAGGAAGAGCAGGTCGTGGAAGAAAAGCGGGAGAAGTTGTGATTCAAACGTACAGTCCGGATCATTATTGTGTGGAGACTGCAGCAAATCAGGATTATGAGTCATTTTACAAACAAGAAATCCAGTATCGAGATTTGATGGGATACCCGCCGATCGAACAGCTTCTTGCGGTTCTTGTAAGCTGTGAGAATGAAGAATTATTAGAGAAGGGTACATTTTATCTTAAAGAATACGCAAACAAGAGAAATAAAGACAATTCCTATCAGATTATTGGTCCGGCAAGTCCATATATAGGAAAAGTTAATGATATTTATAGAAAAATTATTTATATAAAGCATGAAAATTATGGTATGCTAATAGAGATGAAGAATCAGTTAGAAAAATACATCGAGGTAAATGAAGGATTTCATAAAATGAGGATTCAATTTGATTTTAACCCGATCAATATATTTTAGGAGGAAATGAGATGGCAATTAGAGAAATTAGAGAAATGGGAGACGAAGTATTAGAAAAAAAAAGTAAACCGATTAAGATGATGACACCAAGAACAATGGAACTGATCGAGGATATGTTTGATACATTGTATGAATCAGGCGGTGTTGGTCTGGCGGCTCCACAAGTTGGGATTTTGAAAAGAATCGTAGTGATCGATATTGGTGAAGGACCGCTTTTGTTGATCAATCCTGAAATTGTAGAAACAAGTGGTTCTCAGACCGGATCAGAAGGATGCTTAAGTCTTCCGGGAAAAGCAGGACAGGTAACAAGACCAAATTATGTAAAAGTGAAAGCATTAGATGTAAATATGGAACCGGTAGAATATGAAGGAACAGAACTTCTTGCAAGAGCATTTTGCCATGAATTAGACCATTTGGACGGCATTATGTATGTAGAACATGTCGAAGGAGAACTTTATGATGTGTCTTATGAGGAAGATGAGGAGGAATAAAAATGAAGGTAATTTTCATGGGGACCCCGGACTTTTCGGTAGGAACATTGGAGGCATTAGTGGCAGCCGGACACGAGGTCGTGCTTGCTGTAACACAGCCGGATAAGCCGAAGGGAAGAGGAAAAGAAATGCAGTTCACACCGGTAAAGGAAGCTGCACTTCGACATCAGATTCCAGTATTTCAACCGAAAAAAGTGAGAGATCCGGAATGTATGGAAGAACTGCGTAAATACAATGCGGATATTATGGTCGTTATTGCGTTTGGACAGATTTTGCCGCAAGAGATTTTGGATATGACACCATATGGATGTGTGAATGTACATGCATCTTTATTACCAAAATATCGTGGTGCAGCGCCGATTCAGTGGTCTATCATTGATGGAGAAGATGTAACGGGTGTCACGACAATGCAGATGGACGCAGGACTTGATACAGGAGATATGCTTTTAAAGACGGAAGTAAAAATAGAAGAGAATGAGACAGGTGGAAGTCTTCATGATAAATTAGCAGAAGCCGGAGCTAAATTATGTGTAGAAACATTAAAAGCATTGGAAGATAAAACGGTCACACCGGAAAAACAAGGTGAAACTCCAACAGCTTATGCAAGAATGTTAGATAAAAAGCTGGGAAATATTGACTGGACGATGGATGCAGTTTCTATTGAACGATTGATCCGTGGTCTGAATCCATGGCCAAGCGCTTATACAATGTGGAATGGAAAAGTGATAAAAATCTGGGCCGCCAGAGTCGTAGAAGGTTCCGGAGAACAAGAACCGGGTACGGTCGTAAGAGTAGAAAAGGATAGCATTACGGTACAGACAGGAAGCGGACAGCTTCAGATCATGGAGTTACAACTTCAAGGAAAGAAACGTATGGATACAGCAGCGTTTCTTCGTGGATATCATGTGGACGAGCTCACAAAGTTGGGAGAATAGAATTGAGACAGGAGGAATTGGATGTATTATCCGATGTATTATAGAATGGATCCGACCTATGTGTTGGTATTGATTGGTGTAGTTTTAAGTCTGCTTGCTTCCGCAAGGGTGAAAAGTACATTTGCAAAGTATGAAAGAATCAGAAACAGTGCAGGATTGACAGGACGTGATGCGGCAGAACGTATTCTGCATGGAGCCGGGATTTATGATGTTAGGATTGAACGAGTATCAGGTAGTTTAACGGATCATTATGATCCACGGAATAAGGTGCTTCGTCTTTCTGATAGTACGTATCATTCCATGTCAGTTTCGGCAGTTGGAGTGGCGGCACATGAGTGCGGACATGCAATACAGCACGCTGTCAATTATGCGCCGATACGATGGAGAGGAGCTCTTGTTCCGGTTGCAAATTTTGGCTCTACCATTGCCTGGCCTCTTATTATGATTGGCTTATTCATTACGGGAGACTCTTCTTCCTTATTGATCAACCTTGGAATTATAGCTTTTTCTTTTGCAGTATTATTTCACCTTGTGACACTTCCGGTGGAATTCAACGCATCGAATCGTGCAATTCGAATTCTTGGAAGTAACGGGATGATGTCCAGAGAAGAAGTAGGATCAGTTAAAAAAGTTCTTGGAGCAGCGGCTCTTACGTATGTTGCAAGCGCAGCAACAGCAATTTTGCAGTTACTTCGAATTCTGATTCTAACAGGTGGAAGGAGAGACGATGACTAAAGCAATTAATGAAAGAGAACTGATACTGGGAATTTTGTTAGAGATTACGCGGGATGGAGAATATGCACATATTGCACTTCGTAATACGCTATCCAAGTATCAGTATTTAGAAAAAAGAGAGCGTGCCTTCATTACCAGAGTAGTGGAGGGCACGCTGGAACATATGATGGAAATAGATTATATCATCAATCAGTTTTCCAAAGTAAAAGTTAATAAAATGAAACCGGTGATCCGAACAATTCTTAGGAGCGCAGTCTATCAGATTTTATATATGGACAGCGTTCCTAATTCTGCTGTTTGTAACGAAGCGGTAAAACTTGCCGCAAAAAAAGGCTTTGTGAATCTAAAAGGATTTGTAAACGGTGTGTTACGTAATATTGATAGAAATGTAAATGATATTCAATATCCAAAGACAGATAATATGGTAGAATATTTATCGATCAAGTATTCGATGCCAACCTGGATTTTAGAAAAATGGAAAAAATCTTATGATTGGGAGACGATTGAGAGAATCCTACAAGGATTTTTACAAGAGAAAGGAACGATAATCCGTTGTAACTTGAATCGAATATCTAAAGAAGACTTGAAAAAGAAATTAGAAGCAGAAGGCGTAACGGTAACGCAGCATCCATATTTGGAATATGCATTAGAGATTTCTGGATATGACTATCTAGGAGATTTGGAAAGCTTTGAAGACGGAGACTTTCAAGTACAAGATTTAAGTTCTATGCTTGTTGCTGAAATAGCGGCGCCAAAAGAAGGAGATTATGTAATCGATGTCTGTGCTGCACCAGGTGGAAAATCTCTACATATTGCAGATAAGCTTCATGGAACAGGTCATGTAGAAGCGAGAGATTTGACAGATTATAAGGTTGACCTGATATGGGATAACATTGAACGTTCTCAGATGAAAAATGTGGAAGCGGTACGACATGATGCTCTTGTATATGATGAAGAGTCCAAAGAAAAAGCAGATATTGTCATTGCAGATCTTCCGTGCTCCGGACTTGGTGTCATTGGGAAAAAGGCGGATATCAAATACAAAATGGCGGAGGAGACACAGAGAGAACTTGCAAAGCTTCAAAAAAATATTTTGCAAATTGTGCATCGATATGTCAAACCGGGAGGAACTCTTGTCTATAGCACATGTACGATCAATGAAGAGGAAAACATGGAAAATGTGCGGTGGTTTTTACAACAGAATCCGGAATTTGAATCGGTATCTGTTGAACCGCTCTTATGTGAAGAATTGAAAAAAAGTGTGAAGGAAGGCTGTCTACAGTTATTGCCGGGAATTCATGAAAGTGATGGATTCTTTATTGCAGCATTCCGTAAGAACAAATAAGGAGCAGGAACTATGGGAAAGAAAGACATACGCTCTTATACCTTTGAACAGTTAAATACAGAGATGCAGGAAATCGGAGAGAAATCTTTTCGAAGTAAACAAATCTACAGTTGGCTGCATGAGAAGTTAGTAGATTCTTTTGAGGAGATGACCAATCTATCCAAGGCTCTGAGAGAAAAATTAGAACAGTCTTATGAAATTCGAAAAGTGTCGATGTTAGAGCGTCAAGTCTCAGCGCTGGATGGAACGAACAAATTTTTATTTGAGTTATATGATGGAAATGTTGTAGAAAGTGTTTTGATGAGATACAAACATGGAAATTCCGTTTGTATTTCTTCGCAAGTTGGATGTAGAATGGGATGTCGATTTTGTGCTTCGACGTTGGATGGACTGGAAAGAAATCTGACGCCTTCCGAGATGTTGGGACAGATTTATGAGATACAGAAGATTTCCGGAGAACGAGTTTCCAACATTGTGATTATGGGAACAGGAGAACCGTTGGATAATTATGAGAATTTTGTAACGTTTATTCATATGATCAGCGATGAACATGGACTTAATATCAGTCAAAGAAACATTACGGTTTCTACATGTGGAATTATTCCGAATATGAAGAAACTTGCAGAGGAGAATTTCCAGATTACATTAGCGTTATCCTTGCATGGTTCGAATCAGGAAAAACGCAAGAAATTAATGCCTGTAGCAAATAAATATGAGTTAACAGATGTGTTAGAGGCGTGCGATTATTATTTTAAAAAGACAGGACGAAGAATTACGTTTGAGTATAGTCTTGTACATGGTGTAAATGATACGGAAGAGGATGCGGAAGAACTGATCCGTATTTTAAAGCCTCGAAATTGTCATTTGAATTTAATTCCGGTCAATCCGATCAAGGAGAGAGAGTTCGAAAAACCGACGCGGCAGCATGCGGAGAAATTCAAAAATAAACTTGAAAAAAATGGGATAAATGTTACTATAAGAAGAGAAATGGGCTCTGATATTGATGGAGCTTGTGGACAACTTAGAAGAAGACACGTAAACAAAGAGCATAAATAAGGAGAAGTGTATGAAAGTATTTTCATTGACTGACGTAGGAAGGAAACGTGAGATCAATCAGGATTCTGTATTTGTATCAGACGAACCGATTGGAAATATTCCGAACCTTTTTGTTGTTGCTGATGGCATGGGCGGTCACAAAGCCGGAGATTATGCATCAAGATATGCTGTGAAAATATTGCAGGACAGAATTTGTGAAAGTGATGAGATGGGACCGGAAGCAATCATTACAGATGCGGTGAAAGAAGTGAATCATAAGATTATAGAAGCTGCGGCATCGGATGTAAGTCTGAATGGAATGGGAACAACACTTGTTGTTGCTACAATCATAGAGCATACATTATATTTTGCGAATGTGGGAGACAGTAGATTATATCTGATCAGAGATGAGATTAAGCAGTTGTCAAGAGACCATTCCCTTGTACAGGAAATGGTTCGTCTAGGGGGAATTAAGCAAGAAGAAGCTAAATATCATCCGGATAAAAATGTGATTACGAGAGCAATCGGAGCGAAAGAGGATGTGGAAGTAGATTTCTTTGATTATCGTTTGCAGAAAGGTGATACGATTTTGATGTGTTCGGACGGACTCACCGATATGGTTGATGATGACGAAATTTTCCGAATTGTAAAGAGTGGAAGAGACATCGTTGAGACTGCAAAAGAATTAGTAGAAAAAGCAAATGAGAATGGCGGTAAGGATAACATAGGAATCGTTCTCGTACAACCATTTGCAGGCGAGGTGAGTGTATAATGAAAGACAGAATATTTATCGGGGACCGCTATGAGGTGCTCAGTAAAGTAGGCGCTGGCGGGATGGCAGACGTATACAAAGGAAAAGATCATAAGCTAAATCGTTTTGTTGCGATTAAGATTTTGAAAAAAGAATTTCGTGAGGATACAACTTTTGTCCAAAAATTCCAGTCAGAAGCGCAGGCGGCAGCAGGTTTAATGCACCCAAACATTGTAAATGTATATGATGTAGGGGAAGAACAAGGATTATATTTTATGGTAATGGAACTTGTTGAAGGAATTACACTGAAAGAATATATCCATAAAAAAGGAGCGCTTTCTCCAAAAGAGACTATCAGTATTGCAATTCAAGCAGCAAATGGTATTGAAGCAGCACATATGCACCACATTGTGCATCGAGATATCAAACCACAGAATATCATTATTTCCAAAGAAGGAAAGGTAAAAGTTACAGATTTTGGAATTGCAAAAGCGGCGTCTTCCAATACAATCAGTACCAATGTACTAGGCTCAGTACACTATACATCTCCGGAACAGGCAAGAGGGGGATATAGTGACTATAAGAGTGATATTTATTCACTTGGTATCACTATGTATGAGATGGTAACAGGAACATTGCCGTTTGACGGAGATTCTGCAGTTTCGGTTGCAATCAAACATTTGCAGGAAGAAATCACTCCTCCTTCAGAGCGTGTGGATGGAATTCCATATAGTTTAGAACAGATTATTATGAAGTGTACGCAGAAAAATGCAGATCGAAGATATCCGGATGTTAAATCGTTAAAGGATGATTTAAAACGCTCTCTTGTAGATCCGGAAGGAGACTTTGTAACAATCGGTCCGATGCGAGTAGCAGATGAAACAGTTATGTTTACAGCAGATGATGTGAATCGAATCAAAAGCGAAGCGGGCAGAAATCGTGGCAGATCAAAATATGACGATTATGACGATGATGATGACTATGATGACGATGAATATAGTGATGACTATGACCGCGACGATGACTATGACGATTATGACGATGATGATGATTATGATGACAGAAGACGTGGAAGAAATAATGATGTAAATCCGAAGATGGCAAAAATCATGAAGATTCTCACGATTGTTGCGGTTGTAATTATTCTTTTTGTCATGGTATTTATTGTAGGACGTGCAACCGGATTATTGAAATTTGGACCTACTTCTATTACGGAAGAGGATAAAAAAGAAGTAAAAGTTCCAAAACTTGTAGGAAAGACACAGGAAGAGGCTGAAAAAGCTTTAAAAGCATTAGGTCTCAAATTTAAAGTAAAATCAAAACAAGAGTCTGCAGAATATGAAGAAGGATATGTAATCAGTCAGGATCCAAAAGTAGGAACAAAGGTAAAGAAAGACTATGTTGTAACCGTTGTGATAAGCTCCGGCAAGACAGAAGAGGAAGTCTCTATTCCTGACGTATCCGGAAGAGCACAGGATGAAGCGAGAGACCTTTTAGAAGAAGAAGGTTTCATTGTGAAAGTAAGCACAGAATTTGAAACAAGTTCTGAATTTGAACAAGATGAAGTTATTCGTACCAATCCGGCGGCTGGAACTATGGCAAAAAAAGGAACAGAAGTTACATTGATCATCAGTTCCGGAGAAGATAAACCAGAGATTCCAAATCTTCTTGGAAAGACCAAGAAAGAAGCAGGGAAAATATTAGATGGTCTGGGAATCCATTATACAACAGAAGAAGTGTATAGTGAAAGCTATGAAAAAGGAAAAGTATGCTATCAGAGTAAAAAGGCAGGTACTCGGGTTGAAAGTGGTTCCTCGATTTCGCTTCAGATTAGCAAAGGCAAGAAACCGGAGGAAAAAGCAACCGTACCACCTTTGATGGGAAAAACATTAAGTACAGCGAAATCTTTAATTTCCAGCGCAGGACTTGTAACAGGTGACGTGACATACGAATATAGTGAAGATGCACCGGCAGGTACTGTAATTGGAGTTACTCCAGGGGAAGGAAGTTCTGTTTCTATGAATACAAAAGTTGATATTGTAATTAGTAATGGTCCGGAACCGCAACCAACTCCAGACCCGGAAAGTCCAGATGGAAATGAACAGGGAGTGCAATAGTAAAGATATATGCAAGGAAAAATTGTAAAAGGGATTGCCGGATTCTACTACGTTCACGTAGTAGAATCCGGTATTTATGAATGTAAAGCAAAAGGCGCTTTTCGAAAGGAAAAGTTAAAACCACTTGTAGGGGATAATGTTGAAATTGACATTTTGGATGAAGAAAAGAAGCTTGGAAATATTACAAAAATATTAGAGCGGAAAAACGAATTAATTCGTCCGGCAGTTGCGAATATCGACCAGGCGCTAGTTGTTTTTGCAGTGACAAAACCAAAACCACATTTTAATCTTTTGGATCGATTTCTTGTTATGATGGAATGCAAAGAAATACCAGTGGTTCTTGTATTTAACAAGAAAGATATTGCAGAAGAACAAGAGATTCGAGAACTTCAAGAAGTATACAGTCATTTGGGCTACACAGTAATTTTTACGAGCGCCAAAGAAGAGGAAAATGTAGAATTAGTAAAAAAAGTATTGGAGGAGAAAACGACAGTGGTTGCAGGGCCGTCTGGAGTGGGTAAATCCTCATTGATCAATCTTCTGCAAAATGGAATTGAGATGGAGACAGGAAGTATTAGTGAAAAAATTGAGCGTGGAAAACACACAACACGTCATTCGGAACTGATACCGATCAATGAAAATTCTTATATCATGGATACGCCGGGATTTAGTTCTCTCTATGTAAATGAATTTGAAAAGGAAGAGCTAAAATATTATTTTCCGGAATTTGAACCGTATGAAGGACAATGCAAATTTCACGGATGTGATCATATTCATGAACCGGGCTGCGCTGTAAAAGAAGCGCTTGAAGAAGGAAAAATACATACGATACGATATCAAAATTATGTAGAGATGTATACGGAACTGAAAGGGAAGAAGAGGTACTAAGAATGAAATATATTTTAGCGCCGTCAATATTAGCGGCAGATTTTAAAAATCTTGGGAATGAAATCAAATCTACAGAAGAAAATGGAGCAGAATATCTCCACTTTGATGTGATGGATGGATTGTTTGTGCCGAGCATTTCATTTGGAATGCCGGTATTAAAATCGATCAAAAGTTGTACAAATCAAGTGATGGATGCTCATTTGATGATCAATGAACCGATTCGATATGTAGAAGCCTTTCAAGAGGCAGGCGCTGATCTGATCACAGTTCATCTTGAGGCATGCGAGGATGTGGATGCGACACTTGCAAAAATCAAAGAATGTGGACTAAAAGCCGGAATTTCTATCTGCCCGGACGCTCCGGTGTCTGCGCTGGAACCATATGTGGACAAAGTAGATATGGTACTGATCATGTCTGTACACCCAGGCTTCGGAGGTCAGAAATTTATTGAGAATTCTTTGGAAAAGATACGAGAAACAAGAACTATGTTGAATGAAAAAGGACTTCAGACAGATATTCAAGTAGATGGTGGTATTTATTTGACAAATGTTCGAGAAGTTCTCGATGCAGGAGCAAATATTATTGTTGCAGGTTCTGCGGTGTTCAAAGGTGGAAATGGAGCAGAAAATACAAAACAATTCATGGAGATTTTAAAAGGCTATGAAAAGTAGAGCAATCATTATAAGCGGTGGGATGCTGGAGAAGGAGTTTGTGCTACAAGAGTGGAAACAACATCAAGAATCTGGGGATAATTGTTTTCTGATCGGTGTGGACAGTGGAAATCGTTTCTTATATGAGCAGCAGATAACACCGGATTATATCGTGGGTGATTTTGATAGCCTTCCGGAAGAAATTGTTCGGTATTATAAAGAAGAGACAAATATTCCAATCCGGGAATTCGATCCGGTAAAAGACTCTACAGATACGGAAATTGCGGTTAGGCTTGCATTAGAAAAAGAGTGTGACAGCCTCTTTCTCTATGGCGCGACAGGGACAAGGCTCGACCATGTGCTCGGTAATATTCAAGTGCTTTCGATTCCACATCGCGCAGGCGTTCCGGCAGAAATCCGAGACAGTCATAACCGGATACGAATGATAGAAAAAGAAATATGCTTTGAAAAGGCGGAGATGTTCGGACCATATTTTTCCGTATTTCCGTTAGATGGCGTTGTAGAACATTTCTTCATCGAAGGGGCAAAATACCCGCTTTTCGACCATACACTGGTTCCGTATGACAGCTTATGCGTAAGCAATCAGGCGAAAGAAGAAAAAGTGACGATTAAGTTCCCGAAAGGTTTGGTTGTTCTGATGGAGACGAGAGATTTTTGAAATTAAAGATGAAAGGGGAGTTTTATATGAGGTGTCCTTATTGTAATGAAGAAATGACACCAGGTTATATCCAGTGTCGAGACGGTGTTTATTGGAGCAAGAAAAAAAGACCGGTTGCGGCATTGCCGCCAATAACAGGAGAGTTTGTTGATTTAAGAACAATAGGTGACGGGGAGTATAAACATTATGCAACTGCATACAATTGTCCCGCATGCAAGAAAATAGTAATTGATTATGATATGGGTGATAGGTAATTCTATCACCTATTTTTCTATTCTGAATAGTATGTGAATTTAGAAAAAAGATATAGCATCGTAAAAGAAAGAAGAGATTATGACGAAGAATATGAAAGATAAGCTTGTACAACAAACGACCATTATTGGAGGCGAAGATGGTCCGGTAAGCGTTTTTATTGCCGGAAAAGGCGATGATTTTAAATTGCTATTAAAGGATAGATTTAGAAATAAGCGATATCAGATGAGACGTAAAAGAGTAGAAAAGAGAATTCGGCCGGAAGCGCATACAAAAGAAGAGACCATCACTTATGCAAAAGAAAAATATGGTTTTCTTCCGTTAGATGAAACACAACGGAAGTATAAGAGTGAGAAAAGGTGTGTGCGAGAAGGAATTGTTTATAAACATAGACCTGAATTACTAGGAGAACTCTTAAATATTACAACACCTGATGTTTCGAATGAAAAGTCTCTGCGAGAATTTTATGAATTGTTACAAGAAAGAGAAAGAAAAATAGAGGCAATTTCCGATGAAGAAGTACCAATGGATTTCCGAATGCTTGAATTGGTAATAGGGGAAGGACATTTGGAAATGATTTTGGACTTCCGGTGGGATATTTTTGCAGTGAGTTATGGCGGTGATCGGAAACAGATGAGAAAGCTTAGACGGATTGCACAAGATTTGTATTTTTATTACGGTGTGACGGAAGAGGACATTACAAATCAAACAGAACGCTACTCGGCATTGGTGAGTGTATGGAGTGGTGACTGATTTTGACTTGACCACTTGACCAGTGCAAGTGGTGGCCATCCTTAACTTCATTTAGCATACCTAGTAATGTCGAAGAAATTAAAGCGGGAATGTTTATGTGTTGTCACAATCTTTTAGATGTCAATATTTCAGACAATATAAGAAAGATTTGTGAAAGAGCTTTTTGGAGATGTGAGAATATTTCTTTGATAGTTCCGGATGACGTTGAGGTGATTGATACCAGTGCCTTTAAAGGAGTTAATCAAGAAAAACTACATATTAGTAACCCCGATCAAAGATATTTTGAAGATTGGCCGTATGGTGAAGATGTAATAAGTCGTGAGTATGGTAAGGGTATAGTGTCACGATGTGATTTTATTAGCAAAATCAGGTACAGTTTGGAAATTGATATCAATGGCACGAAAAGATGTAAAGACTATCCGGGCGACTTTGATAAGTCATTTAGATTTATTTCTGAAGAAAACAAAATGAGACACAATGACACTATTACAAGAATGCGTAAATTCGAAACAGCTTAGGACTTAAAAGGTATTAGGTGATGCGACTACTTTATTACAAACAACTTGATGTGTACCAATTGCTGGATGTTAAGGAATGCTCTAAAGTGATTGTAGAATTGTCTGCGGATGGAATTGAAATAGATGAGCCGCTAATATTACACCGTTGGAATGGTAAGCATTTGAAATTTGATTATGATTTTTTTGTTCCTATGGATTACAAGAGAAAAAAGATCTTTTTCAAAGCCAATATATATTTTGATGAGCAAATTATCTGTTTGATAAGATTGAAAAACTCAGAACCTTATGCTATACTTTATACTTGAATTAGAGTTTGAAGTAGCCGTGCCACCAGTTAAATAAAAATGGTGTAAAAAGTGCGTAGTAAAAATATAGAGAAAGGCAGAAACCTAGTAAAATCAAAGGTTTCTGAACAGGTAAAGATAAAAATGAAACTAGGAATTGTCGGACTTCCGAATGTCGGAAAAAGTACATTATTTAATTCATTGACAAAAGCAGGAGCAGAATCTGCAAATTATCCATTCTGTACAATTGATCCGAACGTAGGTGTTGTTACAGTGCCGGATAAGCGTTTGGATGTGTTAGGAGAAATGTACCATACGAAAAAAATTGTACCTGCAGCGATTGAGTTTGTTGACATTGCAGGTCTTGTAAAAGGAGCATCGAAAGGAGAAGGACTTGGAAACCAGTTCCTTGCAAATATCCGTGAAGTCGATGCAATTGTACATGTAGTCAGATGTTTTGAAGATGGCAATATTGTACACGTAGACGGAAGTATTGATCCGCTTCGTGATATTGAGACTATCAATTTAGAATTGATTTTCTCAGATATTGAAATCTTAGAGAGAAGAATTGCAAAAGCAGTAAAAGTAGCGAGAAATGATAAAACAGTAGCAAAAGAACTTGCTCTTTTGGAAAGAATTAAAGCATATTTAGAAGAAGGAAAGCTTGCACGTGGATTTGAAACAAATGATGAAGATGAGCAGGCTTGGTTGGAAAGCTACAATCTTCTTACATATAAACCGGTTATTTTCGCAGCGAATGTAACAGAAGATGATCTTGCAGATGATGGCGCATCTAATGCGGGAGTACAGGCAGTTCGTGAATATGCAAAAGAAGCAAATTGTGAAGTATTTGTTGTATGTGCGCAGATTGAGCAGGAAATCGCAGAGTTAGATGATGACGAGAAGAAGATGTTCTTAGAAGATCTTGGACTTACAGAATCCGGTCTTGAAAAATTGATTCGTGCAAGCTATCACTTGCTTGGACTCATCAGTTACTTAACAGCAGGTGAACCGGAAGTTCGTGCATGGACGATCAAGAGAGGAACAAAAGCGCCACAGGCAGCAGGAAAGATCCATTCTGATTTTGAACGTGGATTCATTCGTGCGGAAATCGTAAGCTATGACGACCTGATGGATTGTGGAACTTACAATGCGGCTAAAGAAAAAGGTCTTGTAAGATTGGAAGGAAAAGAATATGTGGTGCAGGATGGGGATATTATTCTGTTCCGATTTAATGTTTAACTAAATTCGATAAAAAAGTCTAGTGATTGTTTTCTAAAAGGAACAAAGAATTACTAGACTTTTGTTTTTGGTGGGATTATAATATAAATATATGTGAAAAAATAAACACGTAAGCTTGAAGGAGGAAAAAACCAATGGGAAGAAAAATGAAAACCATGGATGGTAATCATGCAGCAGCTCATGCTTCATACGCATTTACAGATGTTGCAGCTATTTACCCAATTACACCTTCATCAGTAATGGCAGAAGCTACAGATGAATGGGCTACACAGGGTAGAACAAATATTTTTGGCCAGACAGTTCAGGTTACAGAGATGCAGTCTGAAGCAGGAGCAGCAGGAACAGTACACGGTTCCTTAGCAGCAGGTGCTTTGACAACTACATATACAGCATCACAGGGATTATTACTTATGATTCCTAACTTATATAAAATTGCTGGAGAGCAGTTACCAGGTGTATTCAACGTATCTGCTCGTGCTATCGCTAGCCACGCATTATCTATTTTCGGTGATCACTCAGACGTATATGCTTGTCGTCAGACAGGATGCGCTATGCTTTGTGAATCAAGTGTACAGGAAGTTATGGACTTAACACCGGTTGCTCACCTTGCAGCAATCAAAGGAAAAGTTCCATTTATCAACTTCTTTGATGGATTCCGTACATCACACGAGATTCAGAAAATCGAAACATGGGATTACGAAGATTTAAAAGATATGGCAGATATGGATGCAATCGATGAATTTAGAGCACACGCTTTAAATCCAAATCACCCATGCCAGAGAGGTTCTGCTCAGAACCCAGATATCTTCTTCCAGGCTAGAGAAGCTTGTAACCCATACTATGATGCATTACCTGCAATCGTTCAGGAATACATGGACAAGGTTAACGAGAAGATTGGAACAAACTACAAATTATTCAACTACCACGGTGCAGCAGATGCTGAGCACGTAATCGTTGCTATGGGTTCTGTATGTGATACAATCGACGAGACAGTTGATTACTTATTAGCAAAAGGCGCTAAAGTTGGTGTTGTTAAAGTACGTCTTTACAGACCATTCTCAGCAGAAGCTTTAATCTCTGCTATTCCGGAATCTGTAAAACAGATTACAGTTCTTGACAGAACAAAAGAGCCTGGAGCACTTGGCGAACCATTATACTTAGACGTAGTTGCAGCATTAAAAGGAACAAAATTTGACGCTGTACCTGTATTCACAGGACGTTACGGATTAGGTTCTAAAGATACAACACCAGCTCAAATCGTAGCTGTTTATGAAAACACAGCAAAAGCAAAATTCACATTAGGTATTGTGGATGATGTTACTAATTTATCATTAGAAGTTGGCGCTCCGCTTGTTACAACACCGGAAGGAACAATCAACTGTAAATTCTGGGGACTTGGAGCAGATGGTACTGTTGGAGCTAACAAAAACTCTATCAAGATCATCGGTGACAACACAGATATGTATGCACAGGCTTACTTTGACTATGACTCTAAGAAGTCTGGTGGTGTTACAATGTCTCACTTACGTTTTGGTAAGAGCCCAATTAAGTCTACATACTTAATCAAACAGGCTAACTTTGTAGCATGCCACAACCCATCATACATCAACAAATACAACATGGTTCAGGAATTAGTTGACGGTGGTACATTCCTTCTTAACTGCCCATGGGATATGGAAGGAATCGAGAAACACTTACCAGGACAGGTAAAAGCTTTCATCGCTAACCACAACATCAAATTCTATGTAA
>OLRL01000562.1_pt1 | contig 23584 bp, 19 predicted proteins | sample 1643201 | NCBI WGS metagenome assembly OLRL01 (sample SAMEA3136649, study PRJEB25190) | human gut metagenome | biome: human gut; feature: human-associated habitat; material: faeces | place: Austria | collected 2013
GGACAGGTGGCTCTCGCCACACCGGACTGGCGGCTCTGCCGCACCGTAATATTCAAGGAATGAATCTTCTAATTTATCCTTCCACTTCCAGAAGCTTACAGATCCTTATGAAATCCTGACACAAAAAGATGCTTCCGAGCTTGCCAACGACACTCTGGATATGGCTGTTCCATATTGGGCTGATCTTCTCAAAGGCTCCGGCATCACCCTGCGCTCCCTGGGCTTTTCAACTACAAAATAAGTTTTTCCCAAAAACAGATCGAGCATACCCGGCAACACCCCTGGCTATAACAGCCAGGGGTGTTGTACTGTCAGCTGCTTCGCAGCCTATTCCATTAATTCTTCCAAATTCTTCTTTAATTCAAGCATCTTGTCTCTCAGCTCAGCAGCCTGCTCGAAATTCAGGTCTGCTGCCGCAGCACGCATCTGCTTCTCTACCTGAGCGATCACCTTCGTCAGTTCTTTTCGGTTCATGGATTCCGGATCCTTTTTAAGCTTCACTTCTGTCTCTGCCACCTTCTTCGAAACAGCGATCAGATCACGGACCGCCTTCTTGATCGTGGTTGGAGTGATGCCATGCTCCCTGTTGTAAGCCTCCTGTATCGCTCTCCTTCTTTCTGTCTCCGAGATTGCTTTTTCCATGGATTCTGTCATATTATCTGCATACATGATCACATGGCCTTCGCTGTTTCGTGCTGCACGGCCGATGGTCTGTACCAGGGATGTTTCCGAACGGAGGAAGCCCTCTTTATCTGCATCCAGGATCGCTACCAGCGTGATCTCCGGAATATCCAGTCCTTCTCGCAGAAGGTTGATCCCGACCAGCACATCAAACACATCCAGGCGCATATCGCGGATGATTTCCGCACGTTCCAGAGTGTCAATGTCTGAATGAAGGTATCGGACACGGATTCCCAGATCCTTCATATAATCGGTAAGGTCCTCTGCCATACGTTTGGTCAGAGTCGTGATCAGGACTTTATTTTTCTTTTCAATTTCCTTATTTACTTCTGCTACAAGATCATCGATCTGTCCTTCGATCGGACGCACCTCCACCTTCGGATCAAGAAGCCCTGTAGGACGGATGATCTGCTCTGCGCGGAGAAGCTCATGGTCATATTCATATTCTCCCGGTGTCGCAGATACAAACATTACCTGGTCAAGCTTGTTCTCGAATTCATCAAAGCTCAATGGACGGTTATCCTTGGCAGATGGAAGTCGGAAGCCGTAATCCACCAGTGTCTGTTTACGGCTCTGATCACCGGCATACATACCGCCAACCTGGGGAACTGTCTTATGGGACTCATCTATAATAAGTAAAAAATCATCTCCGAAGTAATCCATCAGTGTATACGGTGGCTGCCCTGGTGCAAGCCCGGTAAGATGTCTGGAATAGTTCTCAATTCCGGAACAGAATCCGGTTTCCTTCATCATCTCCACATCAAAGTTGGTACGCTCGGCAATCCGCTGGGCTTCGATCAGTTTGTCCTCACTTTTGAAATATTCCACCTGCTGTTTCATCTCTTCCAGGATGGCATCCGCAGCACGGCGGATCTGCTCCTGAGGCACAACATAATGGGACGCCGGGAAAATGGCCGCATGGCTTTCCACACTTTTGATTTCGCCGGTAAGCACATCGATATCTGTGATCCGCTCGATCTCATCTCCAAAAAATTCCACGCGCACCGCCCGGTCTGTAGAGTTAGCCGGAAAGATCTCCAGCACATCGCCACGCACCCGGAATGTTCCTCGGTGGAAATCCATCTCATTTCTTGTATACTGGATATCGATCAGCTGTTTGATAACCTCGTCACGATCCTTCTCCATCCCCGGCCGAAGTGAGATCATCATATCAAAAAATTCCTGCGGCGCACCCAGGCCATAAATACAGGATACCGATGAAACTACGATCACGTCTTTCCGCTCACATAAGGCCGCTGTGGCAGAAAGGCGGAGTTTATCGATCTCGTCGTTGGTGGATGCATCCTTGGCGATGTAGGTGTCTGTGGAAGGAACGTAGGCCTCAGGCTGGTAGTAGTCGTAGTAGGAGACAAAATATTCTACTGCGTTTTCCGGGAAGAATTCTTTCATCTCGCCGTAAAGCTGTGCCGCCAGTGTTTTATTATGGGCAAGTACCAGAGTTGGCTTGTTTAACTGGGCAATGACATTCGCCATGGTGAAGGTCTTACCGGAGCCGGTGACACCAAGCAAAGTCTCGAACTGGTTGCCTTCCTTGAACCCCCTGACCAGTTTCTCGATGGCCTGAGGCTGGTCGCCGGTGGGTTGGTATTCGGAGTGTAATTTGAAATGATCCATGTGATTTCTCCTGTTTTAATCAAATTTCATTTATCCAAAATTAAGGTAGTTTTCTTTTAGTATGGTTATATTTTCAGTATATCATCCTATATAAAAAAAGTACAGGGTAAACCGAATGTTTGTTCTGTACTTTCATATTTTTTTGAGAGTTGCTGTGCATACTATGAGTTTCTCATTTCACAAACAATCCATGCGCTTTATTTACACTCCCTATGTGATATAGTACAATAGATTTCATGGAATCTTAAGAATTTACCCCTTTCGTCTTAATTTCCGGCTGCTATTCTAAGAACATCAGGGAGGTACAAAAAAGTGGCTAACATACTTGTTTGCGATGATGACAAAGACATCGTGGAGGCAATTGAAATCTATCTTACACAGGAGGGATATCACATTCTGAAAGCTTATGACGGGCAGGAAGCCCTGGATATCCTCCATACAGAAAAAGTGGATCTTCTTATCATTGATGTAATGATGCCCCGTCTTGACGGGATCCGGGCAACCGTGAAGATCCGGGAAAGCAATCCGCTGCCTATTATTACCCTGTCCGCAAAATCTGAGGACACGGACAAAATCCTCGGACTTAACATCGGTGCGGATGACTACATCACCAAACCTTTCAATCCGCTGGAACTGATCGCAAGAGTGAAATCTCAGATGCGTCGATACACACAGCTTGGTTCAGCCGCATCTGCCACATCAGAACATATCTATACAACTGGCGGACTTACTGTAAATGACGATAAAAAAGAAGTTCTGATAGACGGCGAGCCTGTACGTATGACACCTATTGAATATAACATTCTCCTTCTTCTCATGAAAAATCCCGGACGTGTTTTTTCCACAACACAGATTTATGAAAGTATCTGGAATGAAGACGCTCTGGCAGCAGACAACACAGTAGCTGTCCACGTCCGCCATATCCGTGAAAAGATCGAGATCAATCCCAGAGAACCCCGTTATCTGAAAGTTGTCTGGGGACTGGGTTACAAAATCGAAAAACTGAGCCGGTAAACCATCCGGTACATGAAGTCTTCGCACTTCAGAAAGGGGTATTATGAATACAAACAAACCTGTAGGAAAAAGCAGATCGCTCATGGGAATTCCTGCTCTTGTCCTTGCTCTGATCCTGCCTCTGATCATGTTCTTTTCAGCGACACTGGTGATTCGGGCGGGTATCCAGATGGACTCTGTGGATGATCTGAAAACAAAAGATTATTTCCAGACTTCTGCTTTTGCTGACAACTTCTACTCAAAAGCTTCTGCGATCCTGACCGGAATCTCTGCCAGGGAAATCCTGGATAAAACAGCCGAAAGCGCATACATTGATCTCGGAGAACTTTATAACGGAAATTCTCTCTCCTTTAAAAACACTTCCGGACTTGCCTACTCCTTCAACGATCTTAAGGAATGGAGCTCGCAGAGTATCACTTCCAATGATGACTGGATCGTCCTGGGGCTCACCACCCCGGAAGGCGAAACAAAATATATGTACTATTCTGATTTCAAAAAAGCTCTGGAAAATGGAACCCTGCAGTTAAACGCCACTCCAGGTGCTCTGAAATCCGAAGGAATTTCCCACAATGACTGGACAAAACGGATTCTTTCTTCTTTGAAAGCTGAATATACAGACGAAGGAATTCAGTCACAGGAACCTCTGAAAAACATTACCGGCAAAAATGGAAATGTAGTTTACACCGATGTGGCAGATATGCTCACTCCAAGCCTTGAAATTCCCTGTGCACCGGAAGGATATGACAGTCTTCTGGATTATATGAATTCCACTTCATCAAAAAACAGAAGATTCAAAGGAACTCTGACCGATGCCTTTGAGCAGCTTGCTAATGCCCGGGAGCTTTTTTCCAACTGGACTGTGGCCTCTCAGGCACTGGATGAATACAACAGTGCGCAATCCAATATCCGTTATGCCTATACGGATAATATATCAAAAAAAATCTTCACAAACACAGATGCCAGCTATACTTCCGATCTGACTCATATTTCCGGTTTTTCAATCAAAAAGCCTTATGTGCTCCTTAATGTCAATGACACTGCCAGAGATGAAAAAGATACTCAGGGCGGTCTTACAAATCTGAACCTTTCCGCAGCTGCAAGCCCCTCTGTGGGGAACTGGATCGATTGCCTTCGAAACTCCACATATGATGAAAACTGCAGTTTCCTTGCCTGGATTGAAGACACCAGCCTTCCTGCATATGATTCCATCCGGACTGCGAAACAGTATTTTCAGACTTACCGTACTTTATTTATTCCGGCTGCTGTAATCTCCGTGATCAGCTTTCTTCTCTTTATCGCAGATTTTATCTGGCTTACTGTCCATACAGGAAGAAGGAATTCCGATAACTCCAATACAGGCAATACGCAACCGGATCTGAACTTTTTTGACCGGATCTATACCGAAATAGCGACAGTACTTGTATGTATCCCGGCACTTGGCATATTAACCACAGGGCTAAATCTGCAGTATAACACCAGTAACCATATCGCTTCCATGATCATCATTGGAATAATCATCTTTCTGATTTCCTGCCTGTTCTGGACCGGTTACTTAAGCCTGATCCGCAGAGTCAAGGCACACACCCTCTGGAAAAACAGCCTGCTTCGCAAATGCCTGCATTTTCTCTTTCTGTGCCTTCAGAAAGCCGGTAAACTGATCGAATTTTTCTCCAGAAACACCATCAGCCGGATCCGTATGCTGCTGGCACTTGGCATATTTCTTTTTCTTGAATTTTTCCTCAGTATCCTGGTTTCTGCATCTGATGGCTGGTTTGTGATATTTCTGCTTCTCTTTCTTCTGGATCTTGGTGCACTTTTCTTCGTCTACAAAACAGCCCTTGGCCGGGAACTTCTCCTTGATGGTCTGAAGCGGATCACGGATGGAGAACTCTCTTACAAGATCCCGAAAGAAAAGCTTCATGGAGATCAGAAAACAATGGCCCAGTATATCAACCGTATCGGTGACGGCCTGGATGCTGCCGTAGAAAAAAGTCTGAAAGATGAGCGCTTAAAAACAGAACTTATTACCAATGTTTCTCATGATCTGAAAACACCACTGACTTCCATCATCAATTACGTGGATTTTCTGAAACGAAAAAATTTTACAGATCCGGAAGTCCTGAAATATCTGGAAGTCCTGGACGCAAAAGCTCACCGACTGAAAAGTCTTACAGAAGATGTGGTGGAAGCTTCCAAAGCAAGCACCGGAAATCTGACTCTGGAGATGACTGATATCAATTTTGTGGAAATGCTCTATCAGGTGATGGGAGAATTTGAAGAACGTCTGGCAGACCGGCATCTGACGTTAATGACGCATTTCCCGGATACTCCGGCCATGATCTCTGCCGACGGCAGACGTATGTGGCGTATTCTTGAAAATCTTTTCGGCAATATCCTGAAATATGCCATGGAAAATACAAGAGTCTATGCCGAAGTACTTCTGAAACATGATCAGGTTATCTTTACTCTGAAAAATATTTCTGCACAGCCTCTGAATATCCCTGCCGAAGAACTGACCGAACGTTTTATCCGCGGCGATGTTGCCAGAAATACAGAGGGCAGCGGACTTGGATTGTCCATTGCCCAGAGCCTGACTCAGCTTCAGGGTGGAACTTTTGAGCTTTATCTGGACGGTGATCTCTTTAAAGTATGCCTGAAGTTTCCGCAGAAAATATCTCCCGCAGATTTATCCGGGTCAGATGATCCGCTCTTCTAAATACACATAAAAACAGCAGCTGAAACCCTGATGATATATACATCCGGTGTCCAGCTGCTATTTTTTTCTTATTTCTGTTATTTTTTACACCTTGATCGTAATCTCCCGATCTGTCCGGTTATATTTATAATACCGTACGCCTGCCGCATCCAGCATTTTTTTTGATGCGATCACTGAAGGTGTATCTGCGTATTTGTCGCAGTCATACACGATTGTTTTGATTCCTGCCTGGATAATGGCTTTGGCACATTCATTACACGGGAACAGTGATACATAAAGCTTTGCTCCCTCCAGGCTTCCGCCTCTGTAATTCAAGATGGCATTCAGCTCACTGTGAGTCACATAAAGATATTTGGTATCCAGTGGCTCCCCTTCTCTTCCCCACGGGAATTCATCATCGGAACATCCCTTGGGAAAGCCATTATATCCCATTGACAGGATCTTATTGTCTTCACTTACAATACAGGCACCAACCTGTGAATGAGGATCTTTGGAGCGCATGCCGGAAAGCATGGCAACACCCATAAAATATTCATCCCAGGAAAGATATCCCTGCCGTTTCTGTCCTTTGTTATCCATAAGCTTAGTCCTCGATCATATTGATCCTTCTGATATGACGCTCATCGCCGGAAAACGGGGTATCCAGAAATGTATCCACAATCTTCAGAGCAAGTCCAGGACCTACCACGCGTCCTCCCATAGCAAGGATATTGGCATCATTATGAAGTCTGGTAGCCTCGGCTGTAAAGCAGTCCGTACAAAGTGCTGCACGGATTCCCTTAAACTTGTTTGCCGTGATGGAAATTCCGATTCCTGTACCACAGATCAGAATACCATTCTCACATTCACCGTTTACAATAGCCTCGGCAACTTTTTTTCCGTAAACCGGATAATCTACAGATTCAGGGCCATTACATCCGAAATCTTTATACTCCAGTCCTCTCTCTTCCAGATGTTTTTTGACCTCCTGCATCAGCTCGTACCCGCCGTGATCACATCCCAGTGCTATCATTTTGTTTCCTCCTCAACATTAATAATTTTATGACCAGCCGCCTTCAGTAAGCGGTTCATGATCGCCTGTCCCATTTTGGGTGTAAAAAATGCCTCAGAATAAATGGCACTTACATTACAGCTGTCAAAATCACGCAACACCTCATAAAGATGATGTGCGATGGTTTCTTCCTGTTCTCTGCTTCCAATACTTTTTATGATTCCATGGGAATATCTGTCTTTTGTTTCATCGGTTGCGATAATTCCCACTGTATCTCCATTTTTCTCCGCTTCCAGCGCTCTATTTTCAATCTCTGCGATCACTCTCTCGTCCGGGCCTTCCACGATCGCAAGATCTGCTTTTGGGGCATAATGACGGTATTTCATTCCCGGAGCCTTCGGATGTACCTTACTGTCCGGTTTGATCAGACCCTTATCCATCCGGACATCTCCCAGCGTTTCACGCAGCATTTCGAGCGAAATATATCCCGGACGCAGGACAACCGGCACTTCCTCTGTAAAATCCACGATCGTAGATTCCAGTCCGATATTTACCTGTCCACCATCAATGATCATATCAATGGCATTTCCAAGGTCCTCCACTACATGTCCTGCTGTGGTGGGACTTGGTCTTCCGGAAGTATTGGCGCTTGGCGCTGCCACATATCCTCCTGCCGCCAGAATCAGTTCCTGTGCGATACGGTCACTTGGAAAACGTACCGCTACACTGTCGAGCCCGCCTGTCGTTTCTTTTGGTACGATATCTGCTTTCGGCAGAATCATAGTCAGCGGACCGGGCCAGTATTTCTCTGCAAGGATCCTTGCTTTTTCGGGAACCTCTGTAACAATCCTATCCAGATCATGAATATCCGCAATATGTACGATCAGAGGATTATCAGAAGGCCTGCCCTTTGCCGCATATATTTTCATGGATGCCTTCGGGTCCAGCGCATTTCCTCCAAGGCCGTATACCGTCTCTGTCGGAAATGCCACGAGACCTCCTTTTTTCAGGATCTCGCCACCTCTGGCTATCGCATCCCTGTCTATATTTTCCGCTGTCATAACTGCTATTTCTGCTTTCATCTTACACTCCATTACTGTCTGATATAAATCCCCTGTTCTTCAATAAAATCCTCCAGATCCTGCAGCGCATCCTGTGCCCAGGTCTCTGATTTCTGAAAAGCTTCCGGGAAAAACATCTCTTTTACAATTTTTTTACCGGTTTCTGTCTTAAATATCTTTTCTGCACTTTTTTTAATGTGCTCTTTATCAAGTCCGTTCTCAAAGTAATTTACAAGAAAATCCGCTTCTACAAGGATCTGATAATCCAGCCCGTCAATGTCTTTATAGGTGTGATGATGTCCCACCAGATATTCCACTCTACGGATCACCTGCTCCTTAAATCCAAGGTGTGTAAGCATCTCCCTGGCTGCTGCCGGTCCCTCTGCTTCCTGCGTCTTTCCGTCAGACCGTCCATATTTCTCCATTCCAACCTTGATTCCAATATCATGAACAAGGGCTGCAGCTTCCAGTATATACATTGTATCTTCGTCCAGTCCCTCTCCCTGTCCGATCAGCCTTGAAAGGCTGTGAACCTTTACAAAGTGCTGAATATGCTTCGGGTCACCCTGATAGTAACGTATCATTTCCATATAAAGCCTGTCAATTCTGTTCATAATATCCTCCTCTCGCTGCCATACATATAGTTACTTTATTATAGCGTTGTTATGGAAAAATTGTCAATCCTGCTCCACTTTCACAATATAAGTTCCTGATGTATCATCTTCAAAGACAATACTGCCAAGACTCTGGAGGAGACTGTCATTCAGCTCTGTGCCATATTTTTCTTTTTCCTGTCCGCCTACAAAGATATACGAAATATCATATCGCTGTATCAGTTCCTTCACCTTTTCTTCATCTGTGGAAGTATAAATTGTCTGAATATCAGCACTCTTCTCATTAAGATCCGGCACATTATTTCTCCAAAGCCATTCGTGAACATACCAGCCAAGCACTGTCGGAAGTCCTGTGGTGGCCGAAACTCTCTCATATCCTGTGTAACTGTCTCCATTAGCTTCCAGCACCACAGGCGATCCCTCAATGTTATCTTTCAGCCAGCGGATTGCCGCCGCATCCTGCGGAAAATCTGTTTCCAGAAATGTAGTAGCATTCAATCCCTGATAATTTGAAGGATTCCATACCTCCCCGAACCAGGAGTGCACAGCATTTCCAAAATATCCTACCGTCCAGATCAGCACAAAAAGGCCAATACCAGAAAAGATCCGGATGATTTTCTGCTTCGATACTACAAGCATCCGGTAAATCCCATATCCCATAGTCATCCCAAACAGAATATATGCCTGATAGGTAAGTTTGAACATGGTGTTGGCTCGCGCATTACCATTCTCATAAATATCCCTTACATAAACAATTTCCGGAATAAGGATCAATCCAATCGCACAAAGTCCCATGATCACAGCAAACAGATCCGGAACCGAAACTGCCTCCAGAAGTCTGTACAGGCTCTTGTGCTTCATTCCTTTCATTTTTTCTGTAAGAACAGAGATGATCAGAAGCACAGTAAGAAACACTGGAAGTCCCCAGAGGATCAGAAGCTGGTACCACAGAGAATGATGCTGTGCAAGAGCCACTCCCTGAACCATGGTTTCAAATTTCAGAGTAAACGGTAAGATCACAAGATAGGAAACCGCAATGATCTCCACTGCCTGAGCAATTGTTACTGCCAGAATCCTGGTTACTTTCCCCTCAAATCGAATAATATTTGCGATCAGAACGACACCGCCTGTCACAACAAAATAAATCACAAAATCCCAGTAGTTTGTCCACTGGAACATTCCCAGAAGAACTGTGGCCAGAAGGATATGCGGCATCAGAAGCTGCTTCAGCCAGAAATCCCTGACATCCTGTTTTTCCGGTTCCGGACCTGCACTTCGGATTTTTTTCATCCATGCATAAAGCATCCCTACAAGAAAGGTAACAAACATTACATTGACCACATGAGCGTGAAGATCCCCCAGTACAAAGGAATAACATGGAAATTCATGAATGGTCTTGTCACTTTCATTCACCGGATTATAACCGATATATCGAGTTGCATCCGGGAACCAGTAGCTGGCAGTTTCTGCCACTCCCTGAATTTTATGGATCAGAGGCAGCACGCAGCGATATACAATGTAATGCACATTTCCTGCAATGGAAACCGCAATTCCACCTGTCACTCCAGCCAGTGACGGAAGATATTTTTTTATCCCAGACATGCGTCCGTACAATCTGTCCTTTGCCATCTGTCTTACCAGGGAAAACGGATATACAAATGCAAAAGCGGCTACAAAAGTACGCATCAGATTGTAGGTTACTTCTACTCTGCTTCCTGTAAGCTTCGTGAGAAATACCGCAAAATACTGCCCTCCGTAATAATAATTAATGGTTCCCTGAGAATACCACAGATCACGGGCAGGAAGTGTTTTGCTGCGCATCATCGCCTCCATAAATCCATAATCCATAAATTTCTCTGTTCCATATGCCTGTGGACGGAATCCCGCCAGATAAGTCCAGAGAAGAAAAATTCCGAAGAAAAGAAGTTCTTCACGAACAATCAGCTGGATTTTTCCGGATGGGTAACATTCTATCCCCTTTTTCAGCTGTACATGAAAAAGAATGGCGCAGAAGATCCCGCAGATCACAGATACTCCTATGCAGGTTGCAGATGTAAACGGAAGAAGTTTTACTGCCACCAGAAACCAGGTTAAAAATCCGGTTACTGCAATCGCCAGTGCTTTTGAAAACAGCCATCCTTTATCTTCAAATCCCTCAAAAAGTCTTCCCGTCACTGGCATGGCAACCATTCCCATAAACAGTGCAAGGAGCCACCAGGTCCAGAATGTCCACACATCTCCTCCGAGGAGATATGCGGAAAGTGCGATCAGAATTACCGCCGCAATGGATTCCGGAAGTATTTTTCTGATTTGTATTTTCATCGTTCTTCCTCCTGTATCAGATTCTGTGGCGAAGGCGGATAAAATCTCCAAATGCCTGTCTGCCGATCTTTATGATGCGTTTCATATTAATAGAATTTTTACCTGCCTGACGCGGACGGAATGTAATCGGTATATACTCCACATGCAGATGATGCTTCTCATAAATTACCGTCATCAGAACATTGGAAAGAAAAAATCCGTCCGGGATCTTTTTCAGCACTTTCGACAACTGTTTCGCATTCATCAGACGATACGGTGTATTCGCATCTTTTACCCATGTCCCAAAGGTCAGAAACAGTACCAGTCTCAGCACTCTTGTCACAAAAAGCCTGGAAAAACCATCTTCCCTTTTTTTTCTGTAACCGATCAGTAACCCGCATGTTTTACGCTTTTTCCAGAACTGCCAGAATTCATCAGGAAGTGTCTGGCCATCGGAATCGGTCTGAAATATATAATCCGCTCCGGCATCCACTGCATAATGATATCCTCGGAGGATAGTTCCCCCGTGTCCTTCATTTGGTTTGTCGATCCCGATAAGACGCTCGTATTTTTTCTGATATTTCCGAATCATTTCATAAGTGCCATCTCTGCTTCCATCATTAAGGATCACCAGGCGGCTTTCTCCTCCGATCCTCTCCACGACCGGATACCACTGTTCGATCACTGTCCCGATATTTTTTTCTTCATTGTATGCCGGCATAATGATATATAAGCTGTCATGTTTCATAGATTCTTATTCTCCCATCTTCCGAGGTATACACCAGCGGATATGTCTCCCTGATGACATCCTCTCGACACTCCTGCTGCTCAAATTCCATGTTGTCCTCAAACAGAATATACGTGATCTTCTCCTGTTTCACAGTCGCTTTCAGTATCTCCGGATCATCTGTCGTATAGATGAGCACAGCCTGTCCGGCGCGGTAATTGGTATCATATCCTGCCGACCAGGCGTAATACGGCCATCCGCAGTACATCATCACACCAGACATTGTAACCTCGTTCATCGTATATTCCGGGATCAGAAGAAGATCATTTTTCCCAAGATTTTCAGAAAGCCAGTCTGTAAGACTGCTTTCCATGTTTACTGTCATTCTGTGTCCGGAATCATTATCCCTCAAAATGATCACATAATCGTAAACTCCGGTTGCAGTCAGACAGATGCTCATAATAATACAGACGGCCGCGCCTGCCCATTTTATTCTTTTCTTTCTGAACTCGAAAAATATGCTTCGGAGTATCCCTCCCCACAGCACTGCCGCAAATGCATAGGAGATCATGATATATTTGTGGTTCACATTGATATCCGGAGTCAGAGACACCACAAACGCAAATACTGCCGGAAGCAAAAAGCCCCCCAGTACCACTCTCTCATTTCTTTTAAAAAATACAGATGCCACGACCAGTCCTACAAAGAAAAATCCACTGATCTCCACCAGATACCAGAGTACCCCTGAAATGCTCTTGTTCTCTGCCAGAAATCCCCAGTAAAAGGAAGGGGACATCACACTTCCTGACACAAAAATCTTCGACTGCAGTTCCGAAAAGAATACCGCCAGCGCCGCACACACCGCATAATCCAGCTTTCCATCAGAAAATACAGCAAAACCAGCCAGGATCAAAAGTCCCCCGATCAGTGCAGCTCCATTCCAGAAAGCGGTCAGACCCAGGAACAGTCCCAGCAAAATTGCAATTTCCACATTCCGGAATGCCCATGCTTCTTTTGAGAAAATACGTTTTCTGATCCACAGCCAGCCATGCTCTTTGTGTCCGCAGCCAGCCTCTACCCAGTCCATGAAGATCCATACAGCCACTGCAACGATCAGAAGCCCGAATGCCAGATGTCTCTGATTGAGATATACGTTAAAATTCCATAATCCCCAGTTTTCATTTGTGGTATAACCAATGAACGCTGTGTTCTCTTTCAGTGCCTGGATAAGATTCCCTGCTTTCGCATTTTCCCACAGATACTGCCAGAACGCAATTCCGCTGCGAAAGAAAAAGAAAACCATAGCAGCAGCACCGGCCCAGAAACTCCGGAACATCCGATAACTGATTCCATAAAGGACCATAAGAAAACCAGAAAGAGACATGATACTTACCAGATTATATCCCAGATCCAGCCGAAGCCCCAGATATTCCAGATTTCCTACCAGAAACTGAAACATAAAATGATACTTTACGTCCTGCCCTCCATAATGCGGATACTGCGTAGGAAAATTATTTCCTCTGGAAAAAGATCTCATCATTGCGGTATGAGGTGCATAATCACCATACACGGAAAATCCCGAATACAGAAGACCGTCTTTCATATGGAAGACATAAAACATCATTACTGTTACAAACGCCGTCAGAACCACAAAAAGTAAAATTTCTTTTCGCAGGATCCATTTTCTACTGATCATCTTCTCCGATACCGGAAACATTTTTTCTGTTCTTTTTCGCTTCCGGATGAAAATTCCAAGAAGACACAGCACAGTCACCGACATCACAATAATATTTCCATAAAAAAGAGGATGTTCTGCTCCCGCACATACACTGAACATCCAGGAAACCACATATACTGCCCAAGTCAGCATCAGAACTCCCGTTCCAAAAGCCGCCGGAAGGATCACCCATATCCGATTTCCTTTTTCAGTTATCTGCTGCGGAAACAGACACCCCGCCATTTCCATTCCTGTTAACACGCATAATATAAGATAAAAGATTCCAAACATAAGATTCTCCTCAATTCACGTAAAGTATAGCAGAATAGCCTTCCTGTGAAAAGGCTATTCACATTTTTTTCAATTTTTTTCGTGTTCTTCCTGGCTGGCAAGATATGTATCAATACCGTCTGCCACAGACATGGCAATCTTCGTCTGATACTCTTCTTTTTTTAACAGCTGTGCTTCTTCCGGATTTGTCAGAAATCCACACTCTACAATATTGATCACACTGGGGCTTCTTTTCAGCAGATAATAGGTCCTGTTTCCTTTCGCTTCACGTGGACGTGCAACTGAAAGCTGTCGATTCAGTTCTTCCTGGATTGCCAGAGCCAGATTTCTTCCGTTTTCAGAATCCGCATAATAAAATACCTGTGGTCCCTTTACCTGGGGATCACTGTAGCTGTTCTGATGGATGCTCACAGAAAGCACCGGTGCATATTCCTTTATCATTGCAATCCGATTTTGCAGATCCTGCGCTTTCATATTTTGTGTATTATCTTTATAAAGGCCTTTATCTTCCTCCCGGGTCATCATAACCGTAAAGCCCCTTTTCTCAAGAACTGCTTTCAGTTTTATTGCTATTTCCAGATTGATTCCCTTCTCTTTAAGTCCCTCTATTCCTACCATCCCGGAGTCAATTCCTCCATGCCCGGCATCTACCAGAATCATCTGTCCGGCCTGTATATTCCCTGATACATCTTTCAGTTTCTCCGTTGCCTCTGCTGCCTCCCTTGACAGAATATAAAAGCAGACCAGCATGAGAACTGCCATTCCGATTTCTATCCCTCGCTTTTTCAACGCAAAACACCCCCGGCGTATTTAGTTTAATATATGTCGCCAGGAGTGCTTTCATTGCATAAAATATATTGTTTTCTTTTGTCAGGACAGATTTTCTGTAATGACGCTCCAGATTCCACTGTTCTCAAATCCCAGTTTCCATTCCGCCACGCCTGCCAGTTTATATTTGGGGATAAGTTTTACTTTTTCCGCAATCGACTTGGAATCCTCAAGCCAGATCTGGTATGTAGCGCCGTCTCCTTCATAGGTTCCGTAATTCTGGCTGGTTGTCTTATCCCAGTAAGTCTCCGCTCCATTATCACTGATTGCCTGCTGTGCCTGATCCATTCCGATTGCTTCACTGGTCAGAGCTCCTCCATCTGTTGTTTTCCAGAGTCTTGTATAAAACGGAATTGCAAGAATAGTTCTCTTGGCCGGGACTTCCGCAAGTGTATCCTTGACTCCCTGTTCCACCCATGGAAGAGAAGCCACGGATCCTGCATCGGATCCTACATAATGCTCATCATATCCCATAATAATCACATAATCCACAACTTTTCCCTGTTCCGCTCTGTCATAATGACTTGTAAAATCCTCCGGAACCGGATTATCTACAGAAAGTACCAGATTATTCTCATGACACTGAATGGAAAGTTCTCTCAGAAACTGTAGAAAATGGATTCCCACATCCTCACTCAGGGATTCAAAATCAACATTAATTCCATCCAGACCTGCCTTCAGTGCATATGTAACCAGCTGGTTCTCCAGATTCTGCCTTGCGGCTGTATTGGAAAGAACCGTTGTTGTGCTCATATTCTCACTGAAATTATCCACCAGGCCCCATACTTTCAGGCCTTTCTCATGTGCCTGCATCACATATTCCCCTGATGCAAGGCTGCTCACATTTCCATCATTATCCGAAACAGAGAACCAGGTCGGTGAGATCACATTCACCCCTGTCATATTCTGGGTAGTATCCGCGAAATAGTTGTTGGCGTCTGTACTCGTAACCTGATGCCATGCAAGATTTACAGGCTCATCCATCGTGAAATAAGAATAAGCTTCCGCTTTAAAACTCCGCTTATAGTCGGTTGTATCCGCTGCACTTACTTTCTTTTTCTGGATGTATCCAATATATCCGTCATCTGTGGCTACCTGATCCCAGTCTTCTCCTTCGTTCATCAGCCTGAGAACTGTATCTTTTGCTGTTTTTGTCAGGATCTTGGATTTAATCCCGCCCCGGTACCGGATCACGGTATCCTTCTTTACAGTTACCGTCTGCACATTGCTGAATTTATACTGAATTGCTATTCTCGCAGGGTCTTTATATATATATGAATCGATATCTGTATATTTCTTCACATAATCCAGTTTCAGATAAACAGTACTCTCCTTCAGCCATACGTTTCCGCCAGGCTGATCCGATGCTGCCTCCTCTGTAAGACTGGTTGGTGTCGCATACAGGATCTTTTTATTTGCACTGTCCCAATAATATCTCTGATTCAGATATCCATTTACCACATCCAGCGGAATATAAACCTCATCTCCTGAGATCAGAGCTTTCTGTTCGAGTTTCTGTGTTCCTGCTACCAGTGAAGCCTCTCCATCTGCATTCTGACCGTAATACTCTGTCAGATCCATCTGCTTACTGGTCGGAATCAGTTTGTTAATTCCATAAACGGCTCCTCCTATAAGAGAAACCAGAACGATCAGCAGACATACCACCAGGACCGGCATATGTTTTTTTATCATTGTTTTTTTCCTTTCGGTATAAATGTCATAATTTTTTTCATTATAACATATTTCTTCTGCGTTTCGTTACAAAAATCGACTTTTAATAAATTTTCACAGTTTCTTTATAATTTCGGTTCCCCACATGGTATGTATGAGTTCCGGGGAACTTCTGCGTCCGGGGAACCGCTTTCTCTTAAGTTGTATTACATTTTTCGAATTAAATCAAAGCTTACACAGGCAATATGGCCTTCTTCATCTTCCGTATAATCCCGCATGTAAACTCCATCTTCCGCAATCTGACAGGCTTTTGCGATTTTTTTCGGAGTACTGGGCTCACCGTTGAGATAAAGGGAAACTCCGTTTTCACGGTAAAGCTTTAGTTCCCTGCGAAGGGTTTTTGCGGATTTCTTTTTTACCTGTGATATATTTTCCGTATCCCGACCTCCTTTCCTGGTTTGATTTTCAGAAAACACCAGCAACGGTTCTTGAAAAGCTGTCCTGATCCAATTTATATTGCATAAACATAAATAAAAAGGGGGAAAAATTTATTCTGTGCTGCGGCAGAAACGCCGATGAAATCTGCACAGAGATCTTATCTTCAGAAAAAGTATGACTTTAAGCTATCTTTACTGTCTTCCTGTTTCTATGGATCGGACAGCTTTTCTGTTTTTATTATACCGTTTTTCTTTTCAGATGCAAGTCTTTTATCCGATTATAAAAAAAAATTTATTTTTATCCGGAAATTTTATTTTTTCATCAGATTCTGCATCTTTACATCTTGTATATAACTGTTATATAATACAGTATGTAAAAGATTAAATTTATTGACCATAGGATGTGATTATATGAAAATAGAAAAGATCAACGACAATCAGATCCGTTGCACACTGACGAAGGAAGATCTGGACAGTCACCAGATCCGTATCAGTGAACTTGCTTACGGAACAGAGAAGGCCAAACGTCTCTTCCGTGATATGATGCAGCAGGCTCAGATACAGTTTGGTTTTGAAGCTGATAACATTCCACTGATGATCGAAGCAATTCCCGTAAGTGCGGAAAGTATCATTCTTATCATCACCAAGGTGGAAGATCCTGAAGAACTGGATACCCGTTTTTCCAAATTTGCTCCATTTAAAGGAAATAAGCCTTCGGATACCGTTGAGATTGACGGAGCCGATAATATCATTGATATCTTCCAGAAACTCTGTGAATCCAAACTTAAGAATCTTCCCCAGAAGCCGGAAGAAAAGAAATCCGAACCCGCAGCATCACCGAATCCGGAAAATCCGGATGCTTCACAGGCTTCCGAGAATTCTGTACGGCTTATCCGTCTGTACTCTTTCCCAGGACTTGACGATGTTATCGCTGCTTCTCATGGTATGAACGGTTTCTTTACCGGAAACAATACCCTTTATCGCGAAGGCGAGGATGGAGTATACCAGCTTGTTCTACATCAGTCTGACTGCACTCCGGAAGAGTTTAATAAAGTATGCAACATTCTTTCTGAGTACGGAGTTGGTCGTGCATTTACTCCTGCCGGGGAGGCTTATCTTCGTGAACATGGTACACTGATCGCAGATGATGCCCTTCAGAAACTTCTTAAACTTTAAATTTTCAAAAAATAAACCGCTGTCAGAAATACGATCATCCCTGATATGGCTGATCCATATTTCCAACAGCGGTCTTTTTTCAGTAAAACAGCAGATACTGCTTACTCTCCGAGAAAATCATTGATCTGTGCTACAAGAACATCTGCGTCCAGTCCATGAACCATAGCTGCCTCTTCCAGAGATTCCATCTGAGAAGACGGGCATCCAAGGCAATGCATTCCTGCCCGCATCAGGATTGGTGCAATATTAGGGTCTACTGTAAGAAGTTCTCCGATCAGCATACTCTTTGTAACCTTTGCCATGTGCGTACTCTCCTTTACTGATTTATCGAAATGTTTCCACTTCGTTCTGCTATTATAATACGAAATCCCAGGGGAATCAACGCCTTATCGCTTCCTTTATTTACCGGCGCTTCTCTGGTTCTCTGATTTTTATTTTGTATATAAATTTATACTTGTATTCTTTGTACATATATATTAGAATGGGAATAGAATCCCTGGTAGGGGATACATACAATACACCATTTTAAAGGAGGATATCAATTATGGCATATGTAATTTCTGACGAGTGCGTTAGCTGTGGAACATGTGAGGGTGAGTGCCCGAACGAGGCTATTTCTCAGGGAGACGAGCATTATGTAATCGACGCAGACGCTTGTGTTGACTGCGGAACATGCGCTGAGGCCTGTCCAGTTGGTGCTATCTCTGCTGAGTAATGCACCATTTGCTTGATAAGCTACCGTAACGAATGAGGCTGCCGGTTTACCGGCAGCCTTTTCTGTTTCTTTTATTCTTTTTTCCATCACAGGCAGCTGCCGCCTCTCTTCTTGCCTGCTGTTTCTTTCGGATGGCTTCATCCAAAGAACGACACCTGTATTCTCCTTCTTTTTTCCGTTGCATTTCCTCATGGATCAGCCGTTCCAGGATTTCCTGAAATTCGAGGATCTTTTTGTCATCCTCTCTATGCTCCTTTGATGTTTTCTGCTTCTCCATAAACATGTCTTCTGCTGCTTCTTCTGGTGTTCCTACCGGAATATCTTCAATCTCAACCGCTTCTCCCTCCAGGATTTCACTGCCGGTTTTTGCAAGGTCTGACGGATAAGTATTTCTTGCTTCCTGCGGAATCAGCGTTCGGATTGCTTTCAGCTGAAGACCTCTGTTTTTCAACTCGTTTATTTTAAGAAAAAGCTGGATATCAAAAGGTGTATAATAGCGGTGTCCCAGTTCATTGCGCCCAATCCGAAGATCCAGTTCTTCCTCCCAGTACCGCAGAACATAAGATTTCACGCCTGTCATTGTTACAGCCTGTCTCACCGTATATCTTTTTTCCATCGTGAACGCCCCCTTGTGTAGAGATTCACTGTTACTGTCTATAGTATAACCCCTGGATTCAGGAAATGGCAAGAAAAATCGGTTGACATAATTTTACCGGATGTGACTTATCAGCAGAGATTGCTTGACATACGGAACTCCGCCGTGCTGCACATCTCGCGTCCGAAGGCCGCTCGATGTGGGGCTTCGCCCTATAGCCTGAAAAACAAAATGCTGTCAGGCTAAATACAAGTGTTCATCCTGACAGCATTTCATTTTTCCGTCTGCACGGCTCTACTTTTTCATATTTACAAACTGCGTATACCTTGGCAGCCATACCAGTTCTACGGTTCCAATGGGGCCGTTTCTCTGCTTGGCTATGATGATCTCTGCAATGTCTTTTTTCTCGGTATCTTTATGGTAATAATCGTCTCGATAGATGAACATGACCACATCCGCATCCTGCTCAATAGCTCCGGACTCTCGAAGATCCGAAAGCATCGGCCTGTGATCTGGTCTCTGTTCTACCGCACGGCTCAGCTGAGACAACGCGATCACCGGCACATCGATCTCTCTTGCCAGCGCTTTCAGAGATCTGGAAATATCGGAAATCTCCTGCTGTCTGGAATCGGATTTTCCGCTTCCGCTCATCAGCTGCAGGTAATCGATCATGATAATTCCAAGATTGTGCTCCAGCTTATATTTCCTGCATTTGGAACGAAGTTCCGCAATAGAAATTCCAGGAGTATCGTCAATAATAAGATTGGAGCCACCGATGATATCTGCACCTTCCACCAGCTTCGTCCAGTCTTCATCTTTCAGATTTCCGGTACGGAGATTCTGAGAATCCACATGGGATTCCATGGCAAGAAGACGGTTTACCAGCTGCTCCTTGGACATCTCCAGACTGAAGATCGCCACGGTCACATCTTTACGAAATGCCATATACTGGGCAATATTCAGCACAAAAGCAGTTTTTCCCATGGAAGGTCGCGCCGCAATCAGTACAAGGTCGGACGCATGCATACCGGAGGTCTTATAATCCAGATCTACAAATCCGGTAGGAATTCCGGTGACGGAGCCTTTCAGCTTGGAAGCCTTCTCAATGTTACTGACTGCATTTAATACAACCTGCTGGATCGGTACATAATCACTGCCGTTTGTTCTCTGCAGAATATTGAACAGTTTCTTTTCGGATTCCTCAAGAATGGTCTCCGTGCTGTCCTTTTCCAGATAGCAGGCATTGGCAACTTCTTCCGTAGTCCGGATCAGCCGGCGGAGAACTGCCTTTTCACTGACAATATTGGCATAATATTTCACATTGGCAGAGGTAGGAACTGCAGCGATCAGGTCACGGACATATTCCATACTGCTGATGTCCGGAGGGAGTTCTTTCTCCTTGAGACGGTTCTGCAGGGTGATCAGATCTACCGGCTGTCCCTCATTACAGAGTTCTACCATGGCATCAAAGATAATACCATACTGTTTCTGATAAAAATCATCACTGGTCAGAATCTCGGAAGCCACAAGAATCGCATCACGGTCCAGGATCATGGAACCGATCACTGACTGCTCTGCCTCAATACTGTGAGGAAGAATCCTCTTGATCAGTGCCTCTTCCATCGATTACGCCTCTTTTACCCAAACCTTGAGACTTCCGGTTACTTTCGGATGGAGACGTACCGGAACGTTGGTAACACCAAGGTTCCGGATTGGATTCTCCAGCTGAAGTTTTTTCTTATCGATATCCAGATTCAGCTGTTTTTTTGCTGCCTCTGAGATTTCCTTGGAGGATACAGAACCGAATGTTCTTCCACCCTCGCCCACTTTCAGGGTCAGGATGATCTCTTTTGTGGAAAGCTCCTCTGCAAATGCCTTGGCAGCGTCCAGGTTCTCCTGTGCAACCTTTTCCTCATTTGCCTTACGGAGTTTCAGGTCATTGAGGTTCTTGGATGTAGCCTCAACACCAAGTTTTTTCGGCAGGATCATATTTCTTGCATATCCGTCACTTACATTTACGATCTGTCCCTTTTTTCCCAGGGATTTTACATCTTCCAGAAGAATTACTTTCATTTCTATTTGTCCCCTTCCTGATATAACTGGTCTATAATTTCTTTCAGCATTCTCTCTGTCTCATCCATGGTGTCCTTCACCTGTGCGCCGGCAATATTCAGATGTCCACCGCCGCCCATCCGTTCCATCATAACCTGGACATTGACTTCATCAATGGCTCTGGCGCTGATGTAAACCTCGTTATTATAGCTGGTAAGAACAAAAGATGCCTTGACTCCGGCAATGTTAAGAAGCTCATTGGCCGCCTGTGCACCTACAACGGTAGGGCTTTCCAGACCTTCACTTGGGCATCTTGCAATGGCAAAATAATCCCGGTAGATCTCAGCAGTACGGACAGCCTCCGCTCTCGCCTTATAGGAATCAATATTGTCACGGAGCATCTTGCGTACACGTGTCACATCCGCCCCGCATCTTCGCAGAAATGCCGCAGCCTCAAAGGTACGCACACCTGCCCTTGTTGTAAAGTTGTTGGTATCGATCATGATACCTGCATAAATACAGTCCGCCTCAATGCTGCGAAGCTTCAGCCCGTCTGCAAAATACTGCAGGATCTCCGCGATCATCTCACAGCTTGAAGATGCATAAGGCTCCACATAGGAAAGAACTGCATTCTGTATTACCTCACTGCCACGGCGGTGATGATCCAGTACCACGATAGTCTTGGTCATATAGAGAAGATCCTGACACTCTGTATAACTTGGCTTGTTGGTATCTACTACAACCACTACCGTATTATTATCCACAAGCTCTTTGGCCTGATTACTGTCCACAAACATGGATGGTTCATAATCCGGGTTCTCCATAAAGCCACTCATCAGAGGCCGGATGGATGTGGTCGGATCATTAATTACAATGTGCACCGGCTTACCAAGAGTCTTGCCTGCACGGTAAATACCGATGCCTGCTCCCAGAGCATCCACGTCGGTGATCTTATGTCCCATGACAACCACACGGTCCTTGGTACTCATAAATTCCTTCAGCGCCTGGGCCTTCACGCGGGCCTTTACACGGGTGGATTTCTCCATCTGCTGAGCTTTACCGCCAATGTAGGTGATATTATTGCCATTTTTGATCACTACCTGGTCGCCGCCACGTCCCAGTGCCATCTCAATGGCAATTCTGGCATATTCATAATTCTGAATATAAGTGGAAGCATTCAGACCGATTCCAATACTTAAAGTCACTGCCATCTCGTTTCCGATGTTAACAGTCTTTACCTCATCCAGAATATGGAATCTCTGTTCCTTCAGAGTTTCCAGCGAGCTCTGGCGCATGATCAGGAGATATTTATCTTTCTCCAGCTTCTTTACAAGACCGTCAAAGTTGGAAAAGTACTTCGTGATCTTACGGTCGATCAGTGCGATCAGAAGAGATCTCCGCACATCCTCCACACTTTCAAGAGCTTCCTCATAATTATCCAGATAAGCCAGGGCTACTACAAGCTTATTATCTTCATTCTTCTGAATGTATTCCTTAAGCTCTGTCTCATCATAAAGATACATGGCAATCAGGCTAACATTCTGGGACATATCCTCCAGAATATCTGCATGGCTTACCACTTCTCCCATGGTCACCCTCTGCATGGACACACGATAGATCCGATCCCCGAAATGCGTACTCATCTCGGAAATTTCCAGCTCATCGGCTACCGGAAGCTTGTCCGGAGTAATGTCCGGAAAAACTGTGCTGATATTTTTTTTATAAAACTGATCTCTGCCCGTGATCTCCGAAAAGATCCGGTTGGACCAGATCATACGGCCTTCCATATCCATAATGGCATAGGGAAGTGCCAGTTCTTCCAGCATCCTCTTTTCCACCACATCATACTGATTGGCAAATGCTATCATATCATTGATGATCAGCGGTTTGTGATATCGGAAAAGCTGTACTGCGATAAAAATATAAATAACAGTACCTACAGACACCAGAATTCCGGCCTTCACACTTACAATAAACACCAGCAGGTCCAGCAGCACCACCAGAACCGAAAGATACAGTGGCCAGCGCATGAAGTGTTTCATAGGCCCTTTAAATTTGACTTTGTTGTTCATTGCTTTTTCCTGTTCTCAACGTAATAAAAACCACAAGTTATCTATCATTATACCAGATTTCTTATTATAATTCCATAGTTATGATAAAATCTGTTACAGCCGGAAAACGCTGCCATACACTGCATGACTGGAAACGTCCGTTTTATAGCTTTATGTCGTCACAGAAAATAAAAAACAGGACCGCTGCCATCCAGATGACTGCTCATCTGTCTGGCAACGATCCTGTGGATGATCGGAATTAGTCCTGAACGTATGGCATCAGGGACATATGACGTGCTCTCTTAACAGCA
>OLRL01000567.1_pt1 | contig 23483 bp, 27 predicted proteins | sample 1643201 | NCBI WGS metagenome assembly OLRL01 (sample SAMEA3136649, study PRJEB25190) | human gut metagenome | biome: human gut; feature: human-associated habitat; material: faeces | place: Austria | collected 2013
AATTTTCAGGTTTGTCTTGTTGTCTATTGTTTAATTATCAAGGTTCTTTTTGTTTGTGCTCTCTTGCGACAGCCATATTAGAATATCATATGTTCAAATCTTTGTCAACAACTTTTTTTATTTTTTTAAGTTTGTTTTTTCTTGATTTGTTTGTCGTCATCAGCAACGTGTTATATCTTACCATCACAGTTTGGAATTGTCAATATTGTTTTTATTTTTTATTTAATTTAAACAATTTATACAATTTATTTTTAAAATCCTTGTGTTTCTCTCACATTTTCCACATTGTATTTCTATATCACAACGGATATCAACATTGTGTTGATATCCGTCCACATCAAATCAAGCTCATCGCCTCATTCACATTTTTTACTCCGACAATCTCTATTCCTTCTATCTTTTCCACCAATTTAACAGAAACTTCCGGAATTACACAAGTCTTAAACCCAAGTTTCTTCGCTTCTGCCACTCTCTGTTCGGGCATGGTAACCGCACGAACTTCCCCGCTTAATCCTACTTCTCCAAATACAATCATTTCTTCTGGTATCGGCTTGTTCTTATAACTGGATACAATCGCCATAACAAGTCCAAGATCAATCGCCGGTTCATTCATTTTGATTCCTCCCGCAATATTAACATATGCATCATAGTTCGAAAGTGGCAAACCAATCCGCTTCTCTAATACTGCCATCAAAAGATTCACTCGGTTATAGTCAATTCCTACCGCTGTTCTTCGTGGCAATCCAAAATTACTCTGACAGACAAGCGCTTGTATCTCAATCAAAATCGGTCGTGTTCCTTCCATTGAACAGGCTACAATTGAACCGGAAGCATTTTCCGGTTTGCCATTCAACATAAATTCCGAAGGATTTTTCACTTCCACCAAACCCGATTGCTGCATTTCAAACACACCAATCTCATTGGTAGAACCAAATCGATTTTTCACACCACGCAGAATACGATATGATGCATGACGATCTCCTTCAAAATAAAGAACCGTGTCCACCATATGTTCCAGCACTCTTGGCCCTGCAACTGTTCCTTCCTTCGTCACATGTCCTACAATAAAAATGGAAATATTTAATCCTTTCGCCAGTTGCATAAATACATTCGTAGATTCCCGCACTTGGGAAACACTTCCCGGAGCAGAAGATACTTCTTCACTATACATAGTTTGAATCGAGTCGATGATTACAACCTCCGGTTTTCTTTGCTCTATTACAGTCCGAATCGTACTAAGGTTCGTCTCGCATAAAAGCATCAAGTCATCAGTGAATTCTCCCATGCGAACTGCTCGAAGCTTAATCTGTTTCAAAGATTCTTCTCCCGAAATATAAAGCACACTATGATGATCTTTAGCCAGACGCTGACAAACCTGAAGAAGAAGTGTTGATTTTCCGATTCCCGGATCTCCACCAACAAGTAACAAAGAACCTGGTACGATTCCACCTCCAAGCACTCGATCCAATTCTTCTATATGAGTATGCATGCGTTCTTCCGAATCGGTTTTCACGCTGGATAGTGGTACTATTTCGACTTCTTTTGTCAACCTGCTCACACTGATTCCATTTCCTGTCGTAATCTTTTCTTCTACAAATGTATTCCATTCCTTACACATCGGACACTGACCAAGCCATTTACTCTCCTCATGTCCGCAATTTTGACAGAAAAACATCGTCTTTTTCGCTTTTGCCATATTGTTTCCTTTCCTGCACTATATCAAAAAAGGACTACAGATTTCTCTGCAGCCCTTCTTACGTTCTCTTCTAAGCTCTTACAATCTTAACCTGCACGCCCGCATTACCATTCAAAGCTGTGCTTACGCTTAATTTACCGCTTAAGTTTGTCTTCATTCTTCCTGCATTCACATCATCAATGTAAACTGTATACTCTGTGTCCGCCTCAAGTTCTACTGTAAACTGAGCATCTGCATCTCCCGAAACCACAAAAGATAAAGTATCTTCTGTCACTTTCAGATTCTCTACCGCTGTTCCCGGAACAGATTCATATAAAAACATTCCGTTCTTCTCAAGCTTTGTAATCTCCGCAAATGTTTTCACCTTATACAGATCTCCCTGGTATTCGAAATCCTCAAGTTTTGTTTTGGATGGTAATGTGTAATCTCCGAAGCTTAAAGTTCCATCCGCTTCTATTCTAAGCAATTCTTTCACTGCTCCCATTATTTTATCCTCCTAATGGTTTTCTTTTGTTATATATCTTATTATATAATAGTTCAGAATCTTTGGCTAGGCATTTAACGTTTTTGTGATAAATTTAATATCTTTTTTAGATATCCCCACTTCTACTTTCGTTCCGCTTTGGATCTCTCCATTTAAAATCGCATCTGCCATCTTATCTTCCAATATATTCTGCATTGCACGGCGAAGCGGTCTTGCGCCGTATTTCGTATCGGTTCCTTTTTCTACGATCAAATCTTTTACAGAACTCCGGATCACTAACTTGATGCCCAGTTGCTTTTTCACACGGTCTGTAAATTCCTTACACATCAATCCTACGATCTTCTTCATATGTTCTTTCGTCAATGCATGGAATACTATGGTCTCATCGATTCGATTCAGAAATTCCGGTTTAAAAATCTGTTTCACTTCATTCATGACATTCGATTTCATCCGTTTATAATCGCCTTTTTCATCTTCTTCAAAAGTAAATCCAAGCTTTTTCGGCTCTACGATCGCTTTTGCTCCCGCATTGGAGGTCATGATAATAACCGTATTTTTGAAATCTACCTTTCTTCCCTGCGAATCCGTAATATGTCCATCATCCAAAACCTGTAATAAAATATTAAATACATCCGGATGTGCTTTTTCAATCTCATCAAACAAAATGACAGAATATGGGTTCCGGCGAACCTTCTCACTTAATTGCCCTCCATCTTCGTGTCCCACATATCCCGGAGGCGAACCAATCATCTTCGATACGCTATGTTTTTCCATATACTCAGACATATCCACACGAATCATGGCATCTTCCTTGCCAAACAATGCCTCCGCCAAGGCTTTGGAAAGTTCTGTTTTTCCAACACCTGTCGGCCCTAAAAATAAGAAGGAACCTATCGGACGATTCGGATCTTTCAGCCCAACACGGCCTCTTTTTACCGCTTTTGCTACCGCTGATACCGCTTCTTCCTGTCCAACTACTCTTTTATGAAGCGTGTCTTCCAAATGTTTCAAGCGTTCCGTCTCACTTTGTGCAAGCTTTTGCACCGGAATCTTCGTCCATGACGAAATCACTTCTGCCACATGTTCTTCTTCTACATTCAGATGTTTCTTTTGATTATTTTTTTCAAACCGCTTCTTCGCCTGCATAAGTTTCTGTTCTGCTGCCATCTGTTCCTGATGTAAAAGAGAAGCTTCCGAAAAATCACCGGCTTTTATCGCTTCTTCTTTTTCCAGTACCAGTTCATGTATGGTTTGTTCCAGATTTTCAAAACTATCCGGTACTTTAAATCCGGCCAAGCTTACTTTCGCACATGATTCATCTAAAATATCGATTGCTTTATCCGGAAGATAGCGATCTGTCACATAGCGTTTCGATAACTCTACGGTAGCTTTTATTGCCTCATCTGTAATCATCACATGATGATGAGTTTCGTATTTCCCTTTCAAGCCTTCTATGATCGTAATGCATTGCTCTTCTGTTGGTTCTTCCACAATAACCGGCTGAAAACGTCGTTCCAAAGCCGCATCTTTTTCGATATGTTTCCGATATTCCACGATAGTAGTCGCGCCGATCAACTGTAGTTCCCCTCTTGCCAACGATGGTTTTAACATATTGGACGCATCAATGGAGCCTTCTGCACCACCTGCGCCAATGATTGTATGCACTTCATCCAAAAACAGAATCGTGTTACCGGAAGCCTTTACCTCCCGAATCATTTTTTTCATACGATCTTCAAACTCACCACGATATTTCGATCCTGCCACCATTCCCGCAAGGTCTAATGTTACAATCCGTTTTCCTTTCATACTATCCGGAACTGTTCCCGCTGCAATCCGTTGCGCCAAACCTTCCACAATCGCAGTCTTTCCTACTCCCGGTTCACCGATCAGGCATGGATTATTCTTCGTTCTCCGGCTTAGAATCTGCATGATTCTGCTGATTTCCTCCTCACGTCCTACTACCGGATCTAGTTTTCCTTCTTCTGCCTGTCTTGTAAGATCTGTACTGTATTGCTCCAAAGTATCCTGGTTTCCCTGTCCGTCCTGTACTTCTTTCAAAAGCTCCGGATCTACACCTGACGCTTCTAAAATATCTCCCGCCAGTTTTTGCAAATTTACATCGAGTGTTGCAAGAATCTTGGCCGCTACACATTCCCCATCTAAAATCATGGCAAAAAGCATATGCTCTGTTCCAATCTTCTCCGAACGAAACTTCGCTGCCTGAACTTCACTGCTTTCTAATATATAAGAAAGTCTGGGACTTTCTTCCGGCTTTTCTTTACCATCCCGTTCTCCAATTGGTGAGACTAATTCCGCAACAACTTTTTTTATCTCGTCTTCTTCAATACCATTCGCTGCAAGCGCCTGTCCTGCCACACCTGTATATACTTGCCTCAGAGCTACAAGAAGGTGTTCTGTTCCCACATAAGGATGCCCCATCTGTCTTGCCAGCTTCTTCGCTACGCGAAGTACCTCTTCTGCCTGTTTTGTATATGACTTATGCATCAATAACCTCCCGTCAAACCTTTTTCATTATCTATACTCTTCAAAAATCTCTTCCACAAGCGCGTGGACTTCCTCTTTTGTAATGTTCTTACAGCATCCTTTCGCCAATATGATGCGCAGATTTCGTTTCATATCTTCTAATACCTGTAATTTGTCAATATCTACTGCAATAACTGCTCCTCTTCTTCGATCCAGCTGAATAAATCCCTCCTGCTTTAATACAGAATATGCTTTATTCACAGTATGCATATTGATCCCTATATTATCCGCCAAACTTCTCACAGATGGAAGACTGTCTCCCTCCCGAAGTTCCGCTGTCGCAATTCCCATAATGATTCTATTGCGCAACTGCATGTAGATTGCTTCATCACTATTAAAATCAATCTCTATAATCAAACCTTCCACCTCCATCATTTTCTAACGCAAAAAGTCGATTGTTATACTAATGATATAACAATCGACTGTTCTTGTCAATTTATTCATAACACTATTTTCTTCTTGATTGATACTGTAGATACCCTAATAAAATAATACATAGTACATGCGGTAAAAATACAATATAATCACCAGCTTTTGTCATTCCCATAATACTGATTAGGGAAACTATAATACTCATGGCATACGCTGCCGAAACCACACCTTTTGCCCACAGCTTATCATAAAGCAGAAATACCACAACCGTTAAAACCAGCAGTATATATGGTGTTACTGTAAACGGGTTTAGTACAGCATATGCCTTATCCCCGATTGCTCCCAATACCTTTTCATCAAGGAACGTGATTCCATAGATCAGTAAATAATATAAGAGTGCGAAAATGACGATCAGCCAAGGTATCATATAATACAGCACCTTATGTTTCTTCAATCCTTCTTTTATCTCACACAATTTATCCATGTTCTGTCCTCCTTTTACTCATCCAGTTTCAGAAGTTTTACATCGATTTTGATTTCTTTTTGCTCCTTATAATCCTTGCCCGTGTGATATAATAATGTAAGCGTTCCATCTTCATTGATGTTGTCTGGCGCTACAAGATATGTAGTAACCGGATATGCAAATGACTTATTTCCAACCAGCACTTCCGAATTTTCCTGATGAGGAAAATCGCTATGTTCCGCTCCTTTGCAAGTCAGATAAAAATCCCATGTCTTATATTCACCGGAGATTTCCTGCGGTGTCTCCAGAGTCATATTCTTCCGACTATACATCCGAATCATCATTCCCCAATCTGTCAGCCCTCGAATTCCGGTAATATATAACCCATCATCTACCTTGACAACTCCATCAAAGGAAAATACAGAATCTGTTTCTTTTGGCCGATGAAATTCGTCTTTTGTTTGTTCCCCGCTATCCGGAATATCATAACTCAAAAAGCGAGCATCCTCTCGATTACACATTTCTTTCCAAGAATCCAGTGTTCCGACTTCTTTTCGAAACAACAGACTGTCAATTTGAGGAAGAAGTATGTATACTACAAATCCGCTACATATCAATGCGCAAATAAGAATCCCCCACGTTTTATATCGTTTCCAAAATCTTTTCTCCATATCCAGCACCTCCTTCCTATATTTTATGATAAATGCGTTCTATAAAAAACAAATTCTTATTAAAAGAAATTTCCCATACTGTTTTTATTGCAACACAATATTCTTCTGCACCGGAAATGCAGTAAGAAACAATGTTATCTTTTCCTTTTCCAAATGGTTCCAATGGTATTTCGCAAACATATCTTTACGAAGATTGAATGCCAATGTAGTCTCATATTCCATCTTATCATGTAATACAATTCCCATCCCTTCTGTTTGAGGATTCTCCAACATAAAAAACTCTTCGTTTTGATCTGCATAATAATCAAGCCCACACATCATAATATCCCCCACAAAAAGTCCTTCGTTCTCTTCCTCTTTTATCTTCTTATCCATTCTTACGGTTACATCTACAACACAAACTTTTTCCGAAAAATACTCAAAATCATCTGTCGTTTTCCCAAAGCGTCTCAAATATTCGTCTGTATCCAATATTTCATATCCGGTTGCTTTGATACTGTATCCTTTCGGATAAGAACCATATGCATAATTCTCATCGTAAGAAGCATATTCCCCTATCTTATAATTTTCCTCCGGTATATCATCCAAGCGATATTGTTCAATGTTAAACTTTATAATCATAATCATCCAGACACTAACAAATGTGAGCACTACCACTCCCACAATGCAAAGACTTCTCTTTTTTTTCTTCATCTCAACACCGCCTATATGATTGTTCCATTTTGTATTTCAAAAACATCATCTGCAACCTCTTCTAAAAACGAAGCTTCATGGGAAGCAATGACAATGATTCTATTCTCATCTTTCATTGCTGTGATTACTTCTGACACCATACGAATCCCATCCGGATCTAAAGCATTTGTCGGCTCATCTAATAAAAGTATCTTAGGTTTTTCCATAATTGCCGCCGCTATTCCAAGTCGTTGTTTCATTCCCAACGAATATTTTTTATACTTTATATCCACAGCATCCTCTAGCCCTACCTTTTTCAAAACTTCTACCACGTCTCTCTCCTTCGCTTCATTTTTCAGTTCAGAAATCATCTGCAAATTCTTCAATCCGCTAAACTCTCCTAAAAAAGCCGGGTTTTCTATCATAATTCCTACAGATTCCGGATAATCCATATCTTTTCCTAACTTTTTGTCATCAATATATATCTCTCCTTCTGTAGGTTGTATCAAACCACAAATCGCTCGTAGAAGCATAGTTTTCCCCGAACCATTATAGCCTCTTAACCCATAGATTTTCCCACTTTCCAATATCACATCCACATGCTGCAATACCCAGCGACCACGAATTTTTTTCGATACGTCTTTCATTACAATCCGCATTATACATCCTCCTTCTTCAGAACAAGCATATCCTTCTTTTTTACAAGCAACGCTCCTACTATCCATGCACAAGCTATAATTCCAACGCACCATAAGACCGCTTCTTCTGTTCTTATTCCGCTTTTACAAACCAAGGCAGATCGTATCGTCATCATATGATTTGCCAATAATATCGGAGAACTCAGCAATACAGAGCATACCAATATTACGATGCTAATTAAGTACGCAATATAAGGATTAATCCAAACTGACACAAATAATTGAAGCATGCTCATAGCGACAATTCCCAAAAGTGGCAGAACAATCAACAAAAGCAGATTCCCCCTTATATCTAACGCGGAATCATCTATATTACTTCCGTATAGCGCTTCGTAAAACATTTGATTATTATGCATAGAAATAGACATTTTCTTTCCCATGCAAAACAAAAATACAGTCACTATCTGAAGCAAAAATGTGAATATATTTACAACGATCGTATAAATACATTTTGCGTTCCACCAACATCTTCGATTCGTTCGAATAAGATATTGACTTCCCCATACTTCCATACTTTTTATAGGATAATCTAAAGGCATCAAAAGATATAAAAGCATTAGCATAAGCCAAATCGGAGGAATAACAAATTCACTCATAGTATCCTTCCGTATCATAGGCTCTATCCCCCGAAAAATAAATGCCAAACAATCAGCCATTGATGGATTAGTTTTTCCAAATAATTCTGCCCCTTCCTCCATCAGTCCCAAGAAATTTATGCATCCTATCAAACAGACAATCACAAATGCAAGATAACGTATTTTCTTCCACATTCCCAATACGATATCTCTTTTTGCCAATTTAAACGTTTTCACAGCTCATTCCCCACTTTCTGTACACAATCAGAATACCCGCAAAAAGAACTGACATATAACCGATCACATACCATGTAGGATTCGGCGCCATACAGATTGTTCTCATCAATTCTGTCGGTCTTACTTCCCAATTTGTAAACCCCGTCCAGCCTTTTATTTGCAGCATCAACAAGCCAATAAAATGCAACAAAATCAATGGCGAAAGGATAATCAAAATCTTGTTTTTTAAAAACATCCCCATTGTCAAAGATATTGTCGCACAAATACCACCCCACACAGAACTTAAGATCAAACTAACCAATATATATCCAAGTGGGTGACTGTAAAATAGTTTCGATGCAAATGATTCCTGTCCAACATATACTACCAACGAGAGGATCCGTACCTTTCCTAAAGGGCAAATCAGAGCATTTGCCATCAAATTCAAAAGTAGCGGAAGCATAATAACCAGCGTACCGCTAATAAATGCAGCCATCCACTTTGCGTAGAGATATGCTTTTCTGCCACTTCTTGTAATAATCTGTATCAAATATCCCGTTTTTTTTTCCATAAAGTAAGAAGCGCCAAACGGCATAGACGCTAATATCGGAAGTGCTAAAAAAAATACACTCCCAATTGCTGTTCTATTGTCAACTCCTAACCAAAAAACAAGTAATGATGTGCTGTCAAATCCTGATGGATGAATATCCGAACCCTCATTTACCCATTGTACATATTTTGCAGTCTGCACAACCTGCCCAACTGCCAGGCATAGTCCAAACAGCAACGCAATCCAAAACATTTTTGAAGCAAATACTTTTTTCAGCTCTATTTTCAACGTTTTTTTCAACACTATCTTTCACTCCAATCAATGTTGTAGTATTCCCCATCTTCACTTCCACCTGTATTCGACAAATATAATTTCCCCTTTTTCATATCCAACTCTTTTCCATCCAAATAATCTCCCAAAACGAAGCCTACATCATAAGTAATACTTTCACCCGGTTTCAATTCGTAAGTCGCCCACTCATAGTCTCCATCTTTTCGCAAACTGTAGTATTCTACATTTTTATATTTTATCTGCTCTTTTCCGGACATCTTATCCGGCAAATAGCAAAGAAAAATATTGTCTGCACGGAATATATAAGGATCTTTGTATTCATCTTCCACGCTATATGTCGCATCTTGATTTGTCACTTTGATCCTGCACACATATAATTTGGCAGGCGATTTTAATATTCCTTTATTGTAATCTTCAAAATATTCAGGATATCCTATGTTTTCCATTTTCCCATTTCCATTCATACAATAAATAAAAGAAGATTCATCCAACATGTTAATATCGATTCCGTTTTCATTCAATTCTGTAGTTACATAGGCGTCTTCCAGTTCATACTTCATCGTTCCCTCATGCCCCATCAGCCCCAATTCCAACCTTTGTTTCACAGGTTTTTCGTTCACAACATTTATCTTATCCGCCATCCTATTACACCCAACCAAGGAAGCTAACAAAACAGCTAGCATCATACAATATCTTTTTTGTCTACAATTCATAGAATCCCTCCTGTTTATTATAAAGGTTCGGCCTAACGCCGAACCTTTTATTAATCAACACTATTTCCATGCATGGGTATATGTTTTTGTGCTATCAGGACTCCATTTTCCTATTATTTTTTTCTGAATTGATAATGTTTTTACTTTTAAATGCTAATTTTGCCGTTCTATATCCCTTTTCATATATCTGACTATGCACAGAATACTTGACACCTTCTTTACATGTTACATAATCCGTTCTTTTTCCTGTCGTCCCATTTTCTGTCAAATTCATTCGATCAGAATTCTTAACTCCAATTGCTCTAACATATGCAGAAGCATTGTCTGCTAATGATGTAATATATAAATATACCGCTGTTTTATCCGTCTTCGCTGCATCACCTGTAATTTTATCAAAGTTTGTTGCATTAATATTGAATCTGATATCCCTATCCGTTGTATTTCCAGCCATTACGCTTCCTCTTGTCGAGCAAATAATTGCCGTTGCCATTAGTAAAACACACATTTTCTTCTTTAACATCTTCGTTTTCTCCTCTCGATTTCTTTGTTTTCCGTTCGAACGTTTTATTAGTTTTCATTTTATGCTATCCAATCATCTTTGTCAATAATTATTTAGTTTTTCTATATATTGATTTTAAAACCATTATATTATATAATATGAATCGTTAGAAAGGAGTGTAAATTTCAATGGATAACAAAAGTAATTTTCGTCGTGGTTCCGTTGAATTGCTTATCTTACACCTGCTTCAAGAAAAAGACTATTACGGTTACGAGTTATCCCAGAATATCAAATCCCGTTCCAACGGAATTATTGATATCCCTGTAGGCTCTTTATATCCCGCTTTATACAAATTAATTGACAACGGCTATATTACGGATTACAAACAGCAGGCAGGAAAACGATTAGTAAGAATTTACTATCATATTGAAGAGTCCGGATTAGAACGGCTAAGACTTTTACTTGAAGACTATTATTTAACAAACGAAGGAATTCAACGAATTCTCAATTATGAAAATGAGAGTGCATAGGAGGGGAGAATATCATGACTCATGCACAGAATAAAATAATAAAAAACTACAAACGGGAAATCAGGTATCTTTTCCCTGTTTTTACAAAAAACGAGAAGCGTTTTTTTAACGATATCTGTGGCACCATTACAGATTACACGACAGAATGTGAGGACTTTACTTTAGACTCTCTCATTCAAGAAATCGGAGAACCAAAAGACATTGTTTCCCGTTATCTTTTAGATATGGACGGAGAAATCCTTCGTAAGTCTTTATCTCGAACGAAATATGTACGCTTTACTTTCGGAGTTATCATTTTAGCCGCAATCGTAACAAGCGTATTTAAAATAGGGACAGATTATCTCGCTTTTCTCGAAGCCACTGACGCATATATTAACCGAGAAATTATCGAAACTACGATTTACGAGGAGTCAGACTCTTCTCTGAAAGAAACTACAGAATAAGAATATTGTTCGTGCCAAATATAATTTCTTAACAAAAGGAGTATGTCATGAATCGTATACAACACAAAATCATCAAAAACTATAAGCGAGAACTTCGGCACCTTTTTCCGGTTTTTACAGAAAACGAAAAAAGATTTTTCAATGATATCTGCAACACCATTACAGATTACACGACAGAATGTGGGGATTTTTCTTTAGACTCTCTCATCCAAGAAATCGGAGAACCAAAAGACATTGTTTCTCGTTATCTTTTAGATATGGACGGAGAAGCACTTCGCAAATCCTTATCTCGTACCAAATTTATACGCTTGGCTTTAGGACTTCTTATTGTCTTATCACTTACAATGGGAATATTAAAAATAAGAGCAGATTATCTTGCATTGCTAGAGGTACGCAAAGCATATATTCATCAAGAAATTATCGAAACTATTATTCACGAAGAGTCAGATACTCCTTTGGAAGAAACCAACAAATAATACTTAATGGGAGATTTCGCTTATGAAAAAATTTATTAAACATTCTTTTATTTTTATCTTTTTGCTATCAGTACTTTTTTCACCTATTTCAGTATATGCAAACGATACTATTCTCTCTTCTCAGAAAGAATATCTAGAAAATGGGGATTATTTTGAAATCACGACTATCGAACACGATACTAACAGCTTTTTCGCAACTTCAAAAACAATAACCGCATCCAGAACAGCCAAATATGTAACTTCTAGCGGCAAGGTCTGTTGGAGTGTCACCGTAACCGGAACTTTTACTTACAACGGTTCTACTTCCAAATGTACAGCATCTAAGGTTTCCGCAATCTCCAACAATTCCAATTGGAGAATCGCAAGTAAAAACAGCAGCCGCTCCGGCAACACCGCAAGTGCAACAGCAACCGCCAACCTTTACAAAGGTTCCAAAATAATAAAGACAGCTACAAAAACAGTAACACTATCTTGTTCTAAAAACGGAACCCTTTCTTAAACTTTATCAGAAATACAACTGCCACCAGTTTCATGATATGCTGCCCTCAAGCAGCACACCATTCCTGGTGGCAGAAATATTTTTCATTTTCAATTGTCTGCTGCGACTTCCTTCTTAGTCTGTCAAATCTTCACAAATTGATTTCAAGTTCAGGAAATTCGTAAGGTAGTCACTTGTTCCTGTCTTCGCATCTGTACCGGACATATTGAATCCGCCAAACGGATGTTGTAGAACAACGGCTGCCGTAGACTTTCTGTTAAAGTACAAGTTTCCAACATGGAATCCTACTTTTGCTTTCTGAATGTTCTCACGGTTTTCGCTATATACAGAACCTGTAAGACCATACTCCGTCTGATTTGCAATATCCAGCGCTTCATCAAAAGATTCTACTTTGATGACCGCAAGTACCGGTCCGAAGATCTCTTCGTTCGCAATTCTCGCATCTCTTGTAATATCACGTACGACTGCCGGCGCGATATAGAATCCTTTTTCATCACTATATGTACCGCCGTATACGATATTCCCCTCGCCGCGTGCAATCTCGATATAATTTGTAATACTGTTGTATGCATTCTGATTGATCACAGGTCCCATTGGAGCATTACTTTTTCCTGTTCCCTGATTCTCATGCAATTCTTTTGCACGAGCTACTACCGCATCCACCAACTCCTCATACACATCGCTCATTACGATTGCTCTGGAGCATGCGGAACATTTTTGTCCTTGGAATGTAAATGCAGAGTTCACGATTCCCTGTGCTGCTTTTTCAATATTTGCAGAAGAGTCTACGATAATCGCATTTTTTCCACCCATCTCTGCAACAACGCGTTTGATCCATTTCTGACCATTCGAAATCTTTGCTGCACATTCATTGATGTGACATCCTGTCTCTTTCGAACCTGTGAAATTGATGAATCTTGTCAACGGATGTTCTACAAGAAAGTCTCCAATCTCTGATCCGGAACCCGGAATGTAGTTTACAACTCCGGCAGGAACTCCGGCTTTTTCACAAAGCTCGATGAATTTATACGCCATAATCGGTGTATCTGAAGACGGTTTGCATACAATCGTATTTCCTGTCACAATTGCCGCCGCAACCATACCGCCAAGTAAGGATAATGGGAAATTCCAAGGCGGCACAGCAACGCCTACCCCAATCGGGATATAGACACATTTTGTATATTCATCAGTCGGAACAAGCTCAAGGCCCTCATCAAGCTTTTTCATATGCATCACATATGAATTGATGAAATCAAGCTGTTCACAAAGTTCTCCGTCTGCTTCACCCCAGTTTTTTCCGCTTTCTTCTACGTTCCATGCGTCTAAGACAAATCGATTTTCATCTAATAATGTAGCAAGTTTACGTAAGCAACGAATTCTCTCTTCTACTGGAGTTACACTCCATTTTTGAAATGCTTTATTCGCCTCCTGAATAGCTTGTTCTGCCAATTCACGTGTACAAGAACATGCATATCCCAATACTTCTTTTGTAGATGGAGAAATCGATGTGATTTTCTTTTCCGTCTCAATTCTCTCTCCACCGATGATCAATGGATATACTTTCCCTTTTTCTTCTTCTACCAGACGGAACGCTTCTTCCATCTTTGCTCGATTCTCTTCTATAGAAAAATCTACTTCTACTGCATTTTTAAACCCTTTGAGCATGTATTCTACCTCCTGATTTTATTCACTTTTTCACTATATCATCATTTCTGCATCACGTCAACAATTTACTCTATTAAAGTTTTTGTATACAAGAGTGCAATTATACATTTATACTTCTTTCTACATGAAAAAAGATCCTCGCAAAACAATATTCTCTGTCCTGCGAGGATCTCCTCACCTTCTAAGCTTCATCAATGGCTTTTCCGATATCATTTCTCTTATATTTATTTTCAAACTGTACCCATTCTGTTGCAGCATACGCATTAGCTCGTGCTTCTTTTAAATCTGCACCTTTTGCCGTCACACCGAGAACACGACCTCCGTTTGTCACGATGTTTTCCCCATCGAATTTTGTTCCTGCATGGAAGCAGTAATAGCCGTCGTGTTTCTTGAATTCTTCCAATCCTGTGATTGGGAATCCTTTTTCATATTTCTCCGGGTATCCTGCGGATGCAAGCACAACACAGACTGCCGCATTGTCTTCAAATTCCAAATCCACCTGATCCAATGTGCCGTCGATACAAGCCTCAAACACATCTACAATATCTGTCTTCATACGAGGAAGTACAACCTGTGTCTCCGGATCTCCGAATCTTGCATTATATTCCAATACCTTCGGTCCGTCCTCTGTCAGCATGAGTCCGAAGAAAATGATACCCTTGAATGTTCTTTCTTCTGCTCTCATCGCATCTACCGTTGCCTGATAAATATATTTCTCACAGAATTCCTCAACTTCTTTTGTGTAGAACGGACTTGGAGAAAATGTTCCCATTCCTCCGGTATTCAATCCTTGATCGCCGTCTTTTGCACGTTTGTGATCCTGCGCAGAAGTCATCGTCTTGATCGTCTTGCCGTCTACAAATGTAAGAACAGAGACTTCACGTCCTGTCATGAATTCTTCTACCACCATCGTATTACCGGATTCTCCAAACTGCTTATCCAGCATAATTGTGCGAACCCCTTCTTTTGCTTCTTCCAATGTATTGCAGATAAGAACTCCTTTTCCAAGAGCAAGTCCATCCGCCTTTAATACGATTGGGAATTTTGCAGTTTCCAAATACGCAAGAGCTGCTTCTGCATTGTCAAAATTCTCATACGCTGCTGTCGGAATATTATATTTTTTCATCAAATCTTTTGAAAATGCTTTGGACCCTTCCAAGATTGCCGCTGCTTTATTTGGTCCGAATACTCGAAGTCCTTCTGCTTCAAATACATCCACAATTCCACCTACAAGCGGATCGTCCATCCCTACTACAGTAAGGTCAATTTCCTTCTCTTTTGCAAAAGCTGCAAGTTTTTCAAATTCCATAGCGCCGATGCTTACACATTCTGCGTATTCTGCAATTCCTGCATTGCCCGGTGCGCAGTAGATCTTTTCTACTTGTTTACTTTGTGCTACTTTCCATGTAATCGCGTGCTCTCTTCCGCCGCCGCCTACGATTAATACTTTCATTGGTATTCTCCTTATGCTTTTATAACTACGTGTCCGTCTTTTACTTCAATTTTATCATTTGCAATGAGGTTGATCGCCTCAGGAAGGATCTTCCATTCTGCCTGCTCCATCACACGGCGCTGTAATACTTCCGGCGTATCTCCCTGCTCTACATTGACAGCTTTTTGCAGAATAATCGGACCTGTATCGGTTCCCTCATCCACAAAATGCACCGTCGCTCCTACAACTTTTACCCCTCGTTTCAAGGCTGCTTCATGTACCTTCAATCCATAGTAACCTGTTCCGCAAAATGCAGGGATCAGAGATGGATGAATGTTAATGATTCGGTTTTCATACTGGCGAATCATCTTCGCCGGAATCACTACCAGGAATCCTGCCAATACAATCAAATCCGGCTGCAGTTCGTTAAGCGCACAAAGGAAAGCATCGTTAAATGCTTCCCTTGTCTCATAATCTTTTGGGGAAATACACATTCCCGAAATGCCGTGGTTTTTTGCACGTTCTAACGCATAAGCATTGCGGTTATTGCTGATTACCCCTATGATCTCCGTATTTGTAATTGTATTAGACTCTACTGCGTCAATGATTGCCTGAAGGTTCGTTCCTCCTCCTGACACTAATACAACAACTTTTAGCATAATGTAACTCCTTTTTCGCCGTCTTCAATGTGACCTACGACATAACATGCATCTCCCGCTTCTTTGATTGCAGCCATTGTCTTTTCTACATCTTTTTCCTCTACGGCTACGATCATTCCAAGTCCCATGTTGAATGTGTTATACATCATTTCTTCTGCGATATCGCCTTTCTTTGCCATCATATCAAAGATTGGCGGAACCGGATAACTGTCTTTTTTCACAACCGCATGTGTGCCTTCTTTTAACATTCTCGGAATGTTCTCATAGAATCCGCCGCCTGTAATATGGCTGCAGGCTTTTACCGTCACACCGGCATTTTTGATGCTCTTCAACGCTTTTACATAAATTCTTGTCGGAGCAAGAAGTGTCTCGCCTAACGTTTTTCCAAGTTCATCATAATATGTATCCAAGGACTCTTTTGTCATATCGAATACTTTTCTTACGAGTGAGAATCCATTGCTGTGTACACCGGATGATGCCATACCGATCAACACATCTCCTGCTTTTAAGTTCTCTCCTGTAATCATATCTTTTTTGTCACATACTCCGACTGCAAATCCTGCAAGATCGTAGTCGTCTTCCGGCATAAGTCCTGGATGTTCTGCTGTCTCTCCGCCGATCAAAGCAGCTTCTGACTGAAGACATCCTTCTGCTACACCTTTTACGATAGAAGCAATTTTCTCCGGATAGTTCTTGCCACATGCAATATAATCTAAGAAAAATAACGGTTCTCCACCTGCACATGCGATATCATTGACACACATAGCAACCGCATCGATCCCGATCGTGTCATGCTTGTCCATGATCATTGCAAGCTTTACTTTTGTTCCGCATCCATCTGTACCAGACAATAACACAGGCTCTTCCATCTCTTTGATCTTTGCAAGAGAAAATGCTCCTGAGAAACCGCCCAAGCCTCCAAGTACTTCCGGACGCATTGTCTTTTTCACATGTTCTTTCATCAATTCTACTGATTTGTAGCCAGCTTCAATATCCACGCCTGCTTTCTTGTAATCCATAACGAATCCTCCACTTTATCTTTCCTTGTGATTTATTTGTTTAAATATGCCTCATAACCAATCTCATCTAACTTTGCTGCTTTCGCTTTTACTGTCTCGCGCATCTCCTCTTTGTACTCGTTCAGTTTTGCAAGAAGTGTTTCATCGGAAACTGCAAGAATCTTCATTGCAAGAAGAGCTGCGTTCATAGCTCCATCAACTGCAACTGTCGCAACCGGTACTCCCGGCGGCATCTGCATAATTGAAAATACTGCATCCATACCATCCAGATTCTTACCGGAAAGCGGAACTCCGATTACCGGTAACGTAAACAATGCTGCACACATTCCCGGAAGCGCTGCTGCCATTCCGGCTCCGGCGATCATCACCTTCACTCCTCGATCTTCTGCAGTTCTGCACCACTCGATCAATTCATCCGGTTCTCTGTGGGCAGAGATAATTGTCATCTCATACTCAACTCCGAATTTTTCTAACATTGCCGCAGCTTTACTCATCACCTTTAAGTCTGAGTCACTACCCATTACAATTCCTACTCTTGGCATAAAATTCTCCCTTCTGTAAATAAGATATTTATAAGTGATATCAATAAATCTCTAGTATTTATAAGATAATTTTACTAATCCGGAGCAAGTATGTCAACTACTCTACTCCGGATTACTGATTATAATTACTTATAAGGATTAATTCAATTCTTGGAAAGGTTCGTTTAATTTTTCTGTTCCCGGCACGACAAATCTGCCATCTTGAAGAATCATGATTTTCTCACCCTGTTCTGTAACCACACTGATCTCAGCCAATTCTTCATAAGGAATGGTGATATCTGTATGGCACTGATAATACGCTTTACTGACGTCTTCTTTTCTTAAAATAGATACTTCATTGTCTCTTGCCACAATTTCTTTTCCGTTTGGATTGTATACCTTCACGTCTTCGCTCCAACTATAGCACGTATCGCCTACTGCAAAATGCGGACCCATCTTCTCCGCAATAAGAATCGTAAGCTTATCTTCAATTCCATACTTCTGTGCCATTACATATGCCGTTGTGTTCGTTCCAATCGCAAACTCTCCAATCGGAAGCGTATCATGATTATAAAGTACATTGTCGAAAACATACTTTTTATTTTCCTCTTCCGACTCAAAATTGGTACATGTATAATCTTTGATCATACCATCTTCAAATGTAATCTCAAGATTCTGATATTGTAACTCATGTAAAAAAACCTTACTTACATGAAGCGTTCCATTGGTTCCTTTTAGAACCGGCGAAGTAAATACTTCTCCAACCGGAATGTTACAGTCTGCCACACAGTTTTCAAAAATTGTTTCTTTTGAAGGATCTTTAAGCGGATACAATTGAATATCTAGATCGGTCTTATTATCTCCTTTTCCTTCTACATGGACATACGTTCCTCGATCCAATACGTCAATGATATTTTGCTGGATTTTTCCATACAACTCCGAATCCAACGTATTGATTCGAATTACTTCATCAAAAATCTCCTCGTATTTCTCGCCAATAGCCGGTAGCGGGAAGGATATGATCGTAAATCCTCGTTCATCTCCCGGAACATATTCATTCACCAACTGTCCGGCTTTTCCTGCATAAAATACTTCCAATTGTTCCTGCTTCTTAGTAAGGCTTACGTTCTCCGGCTTACTCACCGGCGCAAACGGAATATCTCCGAATCCTTCTAATACTGCCGGACCGGCAAGCCCTCTCGCCAGCTCTTTATGATTCTCGTATGTGCTCTTCATCACTTCTAATTTGCGTTCCACATACTTTTTATCTAAAAATAATCCTTGATCAAATTGATGATCGAACTCATACTGACTATTTGCCACTCCACCGTAATATCCGGTTCTATTCTTCCCTTTTATCAACACGCTGACTGCATTTCGGAAAATTACCGGTTGCAGACCCATTTTTTCAAAATTCTCAAGAGCTCTTCGCATCATACGCTCAAAGCCAAGAGGATACCGTACGTTTACTGTTTTTTTCTTGGACAAGTCTTTTCGTCCATTCACAAAACACATTCTATATCCTTCCGTATAAGTATCCGCCATCTTCTGAATGGTCTCTTCCGGCAAAGTATTGAGATATTCTGCAGTTATTTTCTCATTATCAGACACATATTCTCCATAATCATACAGATAACTACTGTCGGATAAATCTGCTTGCATAATGATCGTTGTTGCAAAATCAAGAGATGGATCGATTTGTTCCCGAACCCGATCTGCCACAAACACATCCGCATAATCACTGGCATACCAATACACGATTTCTTTGATTTCTTCATATGCCGGTTGTTCCACAGACTCAAAACAATTATAGATCTCAATGAATAACTCGTTGCATATCGTAAGATACAGATCCTTCTGCTCAAATGCGTAGATGATTTCTCCACGTATCTCCGTATATAGAAAACTCAATATCCTACCGTATTCTTCACCCAACTTCTGTACTGCATAAGCTGGATTTGCATAACTGGCTGCATATTGCTCCGGTAAAATATCTTCGTACAGTTTCCTATTCTCTTCTCTTTTTTCCTCCGCTGAAAGCTGCTTCCACATTCCGGTTTCAATCAACTTCCGAATTCGCTCAATCTCAAGAATGAACTCTGCTGTTTTCTGAAAATACTCTCGAAACTGTTCCCCGACAGTTTTTTCCATACAAATTCTTCCAATTCTATCTATTGTAAGGTCATAACGTTCTCTAATCTGTTCCGTCATCCTACAAAATACCTCCTAAAAAGAAAATGAATAAAGTCACAAGTAAAAATATATTTAATCCTATCCCGATCTTACAGGTAAGGTAATTCTTTTCTCTCTCTTTAAATCCTTTGACTGCTGTTACAATCCCAACAACAGTAAAGATCATAGCGCTGATTCCAAATCCACCGATGAACCCCGCCGCTTTGCCTTTCATCACATATGTAATTCCTACGAGAAGAAAAATCGCACCGGCGACAAGCCCTGCAATACTACAGGATACAACTCCCCTTCTTGCCTGCCTGAGTTTCACACGCCCGTACTTGCTTCCACGCCTTTGTTTCTGCTCCTTTTTCTTTCTTCTCTCCTTATTTTTTTCTCTTCGCATATCCTCTCCTCACAGTATTGCATAGTGCAAATATAATATAACCTATAATACCGCCGACTGTATTGAGAAACAGGTCATCTACGTCAAAACTTCCCACTCTCGTAATCAACTGGAAGATTTCAACGAGGAGACTAAGCCCAAATCCGTAACATGCAGTCATGAAAAAACTTCTATATTTGCTCGCCATTGGCATAAAAAAACCAAACGGCACAAAAATCAAAACATTTCCCAAAAGATTATAGACAACCGCTTTCATCCCCAACTGATCGCGGTATGTCCAAAATCTTTTGATCTCCCGAAATAATTCTAAGTTATAATGGTAGTCCTGCATCTCACCGCTTCGGCCATACCAGTCTGAAAGAAGAAGAAAATAAAATATAAATAAAATATAGAGTACAAATAATACTTTGCCAAGAAACCGCAGTTTCTTTTTGGTCTTAACTTTCAAACTAGTATCCCTTCTTAAAATATAATATTTTTACGATTCGCCAATAATCTTGCTCCACTTACAATCGTGAGAATTCCTGCAGTAATCCCTGTCACCAGCATAATAATTCCAAGTGCAATATTCGCACCGCCCACATTTCCCATTGTTTTATATACTTTTTCCATATTCCAGATCCTTTCCGGTTATTCCGCGCATGGTCGCATTGTGCCAATTATTTTGCTCCATACTGTTCATAATATGCATCGATCGCTTCTTTGATCGTATCGTCGATCACAACTTCTCCATTGCATGGTCTGTTATACAAATGTTCCACAACTTCTGCCATTGTCACAATTGCATTTGTCTCGAATCCATATAAATCCTTCACTTCATCCAAGGCACATTTTACTCCGCCTTTTCCTACTTCCATACGGTCAAGAGATACCATAAGCCCTACGATTTCTACATCTGCTGCTCCTCTTACCTTCGGAACTGTCTCCTCCATGGATTTACCGGAAGTTGTCACATCCTCGATCATTACAACACGATCTCCGTCTTGAAGCTTACTTCCAAGGAAACTTCCTTTATCTGCGCCGTGATCTTTCTCTTCCTTACGGTCTGAACAATAACGTACTTCTTTTCCATATAATTCGCTGAACGCAATCGCTGTTACAACTGCAAGCGGAATTCCCTTGTATGCAGGTCCGAATAATACGTCAAAATCTTCTCCGTATTTATCATGAATTGCTTTCGCATAATATTCTCCGAGTTTTTTCAATTGTGAACCTGTTACATAACCGCCGGCATTCATGAAAAATGGTGATTTTCTACCACTCTTTAATGTAAAATCTCCAAATTTTAATACTTTGCTCTCTACCATAAAATCAATAAATTCTTGCTTGTATGCTTCCATATCTTCTAAAACCTCCGTATTTCCGGGCTTTTACCCTTATTTTCATCAAAAAAATAACTTTTAAATCCTTTCAATTTTATCATACATTTCCATTCATTTCAATTGTTGTAGATAAAAGGCAGCATAAAAGAACCTGCAAAAGAAATGCTTGGTTTCAGTTCTATTAACATCTACTCTATGGCGTGTCGGCTTCACCTTGCCCCGATTATCTTGTATTTAACAGTATGTTTTTCAGCAATGGATACGAACCATTTTATAGCACTACTATCAATTATGATTGAAAAGGAAAAGCAGACAGTCCATCCAAAAACTGTCTGCTACAAACTTAGTATTTTCAAGGGTTTGTGAGGAATTTGATAATCAAATATAACAGTTATTAAATTTCCTAAAATAAGTGAAATATCAACTGGAATTTTGTTTTTGCTCTTGTCTTTTGTAATCTAAGAGATTTTTCCACCGCCGTGTCTGAGCACTTCGTCTATACTCTTTTACCGGCTTTAAATATACAATTAATACTTTTTGCTTTAAAGTACAGTTCTATTTCTTTTTTTATGTCCTCAATCTCTGTTTGTGGAAAATTGAAATCATCTAACCAAATCATCATGTTATTATTTTCGTCGGGTACGGCTTCAATGATGGCTTTGTAGATATGCGTTTCATCTTTTATTGCAAGAAGATAATTGTACATATGAATGTTTTTCATAGCTATCGTATATTTTTTGTTATTGTTTTCATCTATATCATTTGAGGTTCTTTCTTCAAGCTTCATTTTTTTATAAGTATACCAAAGCTGCCATACTAAAATTGCAATCATAATTATATCGTATATAATCCAAGAACTTTCTAAGCATAGTGGCAGTAAAATACATAAGATAATGACAAAAGGTATCATCCATAATGTTCTTCTAAATTTACCTTTATAATTCATCTTCCAATAGATAATTGATTTATCTTTTTTATTTGATGTAGTATTTATATCTTCTGCTTTTTCAATAACTACCGGACATATTTTATGTAATAAATTTGATATTTCTGTTTGACGAAGTTCATCTACAGTTTGTCTGTCACTAGGAGTCAGGTATTCTTCACCATTAGAATATATAAATCTAATTCGTTCATAATTCCAAACAGGGCTTTCGTGTAAATAATATATTTTTTCAACTCCATGTCTTGGAAAAAGACGACCGTTCATAACTACCCAGTTTTCACTAATAAGGACAGGGAAATATTTTCGTAATATATTGTGCTCAAACAATACTTTTTCAAAACATTCACCCTGTAGAGATTCCTTTAATTCCTCTTTTGTTTTGATATGGTTTAATATAGGTACGCAGTGATAAGATAATTTAATATATCGCCATATCTTGCGTGCTGTAAAAATAGTGATAAGCCAAAATAAAACTGTGAGGAATATAAATATACCTCGAGGATCGTTAATAGTCATAAAGCCCCCTCTTACAGCATAAAATAGGCAAACAAGCCAAATTACTCCTAGTAAAATTTTTTTCAATGGATAGAATCTAAGCCATTCTATCTTTGTTAAAAAATTTAATTGTGAAGTTTGTAAATTTTCTTTAGCTTCACTGCTTTCATCAGCGATTTTTTCTGTTAGCTGTTTTCTAATATATTGAGGTGAATTAGCCAATACAAATAACAGTGCAACAGCGATAATACCATACATCATTTCTCATCCATTCTTTATAAATTAATTTTAACATCTTTTGATTTTGCTATTTTAACAATTTCCCTTTATATGAAGATATCAATTATCTTTACCTCTGAAACTTCAAATTCTAGTATTACTAATATCAAACAAATTCTAATTGAACAAAATCGCTACGCGATGGCCTGCCAAGGCTGTGGCATAGCGATTTTCT
>OLRL01000568.1_pt1 | contig 23482 bp, 19 predicted proteins | sample 1643201 | NCBI WGS metagenome assembly OLRL01 (sample SAMEA3136649, study PRJEB25190) | human gut metagenome | biome: human gut; feature: human-associated habitat; material: faeces | place: Austria | collected 2013
CCAGCACTCTACATAATCCATACCCACGAAACGGTCATATACCTGCTGAACCACACAGTTATCCGTCTGTTTCAGAATTGTGCCTTTTCCGTTATCCATGTCAAGATCACTGGCATAACCAAAAAACAGCTTGCTTCTCAGCTGATCTTCATTCTCCGGCCAGCACAGATATTTCGTATTATCCTCATTGACAACCACCCAGGTCAGATTATTCCTGGAGCTTTCCTGAATGATCTCAGAAGACAATTCTTCCTGCTCGCTTTCCACATCGTCCTCTGTCATAGAATCCGTGTTGATCTGACTCAGCACTTCCCTTGCTTCCAGAAGAGTTTCCGTCTTTTTTGACACATAATATTTTTCCAGAAACAGGGAATTCATTGCCAGCATGGCAGCCAGAGAAATACACATAATCCCAATATAAGTCACTGCCAGTCTGATTTTAATTGATTTTTTCATTCAGACACCTCAAATTTATATCCCATACCCCAGATAGTTTTAATATACTCTCCCTTTTTTCCCATTTTGCTCCTCAGCTTTTTCACATGGGTGTCAATGGTTCTGGCGTCCCCAAAATAATCATAATTCCAAACCGAATTGAGAATCTTTTCTCTGGAAAGGGCAATGCCCTGATTTTCCAGAAAATAGCTGAGCAGCTCAAACTCCTTATAGCTCAGTTCCATGAGTTCCCCATCAATAGTAGCAATATGGGCGGTTTTGTTGATTTCAATTCCTCCGGCGCTTAAAAGCTCATCTACGCCAATGGAACTGGTACGCCGTAAAATTGCCTCCACTCTGGCAACCAGAATTTTGGGACTGAAAGGCTTGGAAATATATTCGTCCACTCCCAGCTCAAAGCCCAAAAGCTCATCTCTCTCGTCCCCTCTGGCTGTCAGCATAATAATCGGTACCTTAGAATCCTTCCGAATGGCCCGGCAGACTTCCCAGCCGTCCATCTTGGGCATCATAACGTCCAGAATCAACAGGGAAATATCCCTGTTTGCATAAAATATATCAAGAGCCTCTTCCCCGTCCTGTGCTTCCAGCACCTCAAAATTCTGCTTTACGAGGAAGTCCCGTACCAGCTTTCTCATTCTGCTCTCATCATCTACAACCAGTATTCTGCATTTTTCCATTTTGTTCTCCTCCTTTTGTTGTGTATCTAATATAGCAAATAAATTTGTCAAAAATGTGAATTTATCAGTTTCCTATAAAGTAAAAAAGGAATTCGCACTAATCACTTAGAACGAACTCCTTTCTCTATGGACCTGAGGGGAATCGAACCCCTGTCCGAAAGTCTATCCCTTGCGGCATCTCCCATCACAGTTATTCTTTTAACATTCCCTCACACAAACGCCGAATAACAGGCTTTTGCACTTAGTAGCTTCATAAAATCTTCCACTTTCTCAAAGCTTTGAAAGCGAAGTGCCCCGCAAAGTCGATGCCAGGTTCTTAAACAGCGGGTGGTTTAAGGCTGACAAGCTGCAATTAGGCAGCTAACGCTACGTTATCGTTTGCGTTTATATTTAATTTCCAGGTTGGTATGCAGTCCCGGAGTCTGCAGATGGCTTCCTCAACTTCAAAACCCCCGTCGAAACCAGTACAAGCCCTAAAAGCATTCTGGTTGTGCAAACGAGAATAACATACTTCCTTTGGCGCAACTATAATACTAAACGTATTTACCTCATTTGTCAAGGGAATATTAATTTCTCGACAAATAGAAATGCCGCTTCAAGATTTTTCAATCTCAAAGCGGCGCTTTTCATTACAAGAATATAGCAGAAAGTAAATTATCTACCAAACTGCATATCATTGTTACCAGATTTTGTTTCCCACATTTCAAGCATGTTAATTGGGTCATTGTAATCTGCTAACCAACCTTCACGAGCAAAGTCAAATTTACCAGCTTTTCTTTCTTCAAGGAATGTAGACCATTCACGTGTTTCTACTGTCATGTTAATACCGATTTCATTGAAATCCTGCTGCATAGCTTCACCAATCTTAACATTACCTTCAGAGTCATTTGTCAGGTATGTAATATTAATTGGTGTTTCTGGAGATAACATACCTGCATCATCAAATTTATATCCAGCACCTTCTAATAATTTTCTAGCTTCTTCTACGTTAGCTTCTGTTTTTTCTGGATCATAGTAACCAACGTTTTCTGCATCTGGATAAGTATAAGCGTCATCATTTGCTCTGAATTCGCTACCCTGTCCATCTAACATACCTTCAGGAATAAATGTGTTAGCTACTGTCTGATCAGCCTGAGCGATTGTATCTACAATATACTGACGGTCAATCAGTAAGGAGAATGCATGACGCATATCTGCTGCCTGCTGTGCTGTCTTTCCTGCAAATAATTCACTCTGAACATTAAATCCTGAGTAATATGTTCCTAAAGTAGCAATTTTGTGGAATTCAGGTGTATTTACAACATTTTTCATTTCGTCTGTTGGAATTGTATCACTAAACTGTAAAGAACCATCTTTAAATGCGTTAAATACAGCTGTATCATCAGCACTTAACATAAAGTTGATTTTCTTCAAAGAAACTTTTCCAGCATCATAGTAATTTGGGTTTGGTTCATAAGTCATAGACTCATTGTGTTTCCACTCTTTTAATGTAAACGGACCGGATGTTACAAATCCAGACTCCAGACACCATGCACCCGGGTTATCTGCTGCGCCTTCAGCGGACTCTACGTTCTGCTGTGGAACTGGGTAAAATGCAGGGAATGCACATAAGTCAAGGAAGTATGCACAAGGTGCTGCAAGTTTTACTGTAAATGTTTTTCCGTCTTCAGAAGCTGCGATATCAAGTGTACCGTCTTCTTTCTTAGCAATACCGTCTGCTAAGTAAGAATAGTCAGCACCTGTATTAGGATCTACAAGTCTGTTCCAGCTGTATGCAACGTCTGTTGCGTCAAGAGCTTCACCGTCAGACCATTTCAAACCGTCTTTCATTGTGAAAGTATAAGTAAGACCGTCTTCGCTCATTTCATGGCTTTCAGCTAAGTCCGGAACTAAAGCTCCTGTTTCATCATATTTATATAATCCGGCAAATGAAAGAAGTGCCAGACAAGCGCCGTCTACTGCTGAGTTTAACGCCGGATCAAGTTTATTTGGTTCAGATGCAACCTGTAAGGATAATTCATTATTTGGAGCTGTTGCAAATCCAAAATACTTAAATCCGAAAAGGTTAGAGTAAATACCTTCTACATCTGTACTCTGCATATAAACATCGTTGTAGTAGTATAAAGGAACAACTGCCCATGTATCCATAAGCATATCTTCTGCTTCGTGCATCATTGCCTCACGTTTTACAAGGTCTGTTTCCTTCTTGATGTTGGCAATTAATTCATCATAAGCTTCCCATTCCGGTGCTGCAGAACCTTCTTCTGCTGTTTCTTTTCCATCTTCTGTGCTTGCTTCTGGTTTGTCGCTGGAGCCGCCACATCCTGCCAGTGAACCGGCAACCATTGCAGAAGCAAGAAGCATTGCTAAAACACGTTTTTTCATTTTTGCCTCCTTCTACTTATTTCCTTCATAAGTATACATTTATTATACAAAATTCCTAACGGAATGTTGTATCACTATTTATTCCAGCATGCAACCTGATGTCCGTTACCTCTGTCAGTTAATGTCGGACATTCTTTTGCACACTGCTCTGTTGCATATTTGCAACGTGTACGGAACGCACAGCCTGTTGGCATGTGCAGAGGACTTGGTACGTCACCTTCCAGAATAATACGCTGTCTTTCCTTTGCCATCTTTGGATCCGGATAAGGTACTGCGCTTAATAAGGACTGTGTATATGGATGAATTGGACTTGCATTTAATTCATCTGCATCTGCAATTTCAACCACACGTCCCAGATACATAACTGCAATTCTATCTGAAATATGATGTACAACCAATAAGTCATGGGCGATAAACAAATAAGCAATTCCCAGCTTATCCTGAAGTTCTTCAAACATGTTGATAACCTGTGCCTGAATAGATACGTCAAGAGCGCTGACCGCCTCATCACATATAATAAACTTTGGATTTGTAGCCAATGCTCTGGCAATTCCGATACGCTGACGCTGACCGCCGGAAAACTCATGTGCATATCGTGTTGCATGCTCTGCATTCAGACCTACTAATTCCATAAGATGTAAAATCTTATCACGTCTTTCTCCCTTAGAAGTATATAATTTATGTACGTCTAAAGGTTCACCGATAATATCCTCTACTGTCATACGTGGGTTTAAGGAAGAATATGGATCCTGAAAAACCATCTGCATATCCTTTCTCATAGACTGAATACTTTTTTCGTCTACACGCTGACCATTGTAAAAAATATCGCCGCTGGTTGGTTTATATAAGTGTAACAGAGAACGTCCTACTGTTGTTTTACCACAACCGGACTCTCCTACCAATCCCAGAGTTTCTCCCGGTTTGATTGCGAAGGATACGCCGTCTACCGCTTTTAAAGGAATTGTTTTACCAAACCCTGCTTTGATTGGAAAATACTGTTTCAGATTATTTACTTCTACCAGATACTCTTTATTTGGTACGAAATTATCACTCATTACTTCCGGCTCCTTTCTGGTTCTCCATAAGTTCTTTTACGCTGAGCCAGCAAGATGCAAAATGTCCGTCTGGCATCTGTACTTCCGGTGCCTGTTCCTCAAGACAAATTTTCATTGCATTTTCACATCTGGGACAGAAAGCACAGCCTTTTGGCATATTTAATAAGTTAATCGGTGTTCCCGGAACCGGAACCAGCTTTTCTCCGATACGGTCAACATTCGGAACGGAACGAAGCAGACCTTTTGTATATTCATGCGCCGGTCTGTAAAAGATATCTTCTGCTGTACCACGTTCACAAACTCTACCGCCGTACATAACAATGATTTCGTCGCACATATCTGCAATAACACCTAAGTCATGAGTAACCATGATAATAGCCATACCTAATTTTTTCTGAAGACTCTGCATCAGCTCCAAAATCTGAGCCTGAATGGTAACGTCAAGCGCTGTTGTCGGTTCATCGGCAATCAGGATATCCGGTTCACATGCCAGTGCCATAGCAATCATAACCCTCTGGCGCATACCGCCGGATAACTCATAAGGATACTGTTTGATACGTTTCTCCGGTTCGTTTACACCTACTAAAGTAAGCATTTCCACTGCACGGGCTTCTGCTTCTTTTCCTTTGCGTTCTGTATGTAACTCAATGGCTTCTTTTAACTGGTTTCCAATTGTAAAAACTGGATTTAAGCTAGTCATAGGATCCTGGAAAATAATGGAACAACATTTTCCACGGAACGCCCTCATCTGTTTTTCTGAAAATTTTGTAATATCTTCACCTTTAAATAAAACTTCACCCTGTTTGATGCTTCCGTTTTTCTCCAGAATTTGCATAATGGAATATGCAGTAACACTCTTTCCGGAACCGGACTCACCTACAATACCAAGGATTTTCCCTTTATCCAGATTAAAGGAAACGCCGTTTACGGCCATTACTTCACCTTTTTCTGTTGTAAAGGAAGTACAAAGATTTTTTACTGAAAGGATTGTCTCGCTCATTTTTCTATTACCTCCTTAATTTTGGATCGAACGCATCACGCAGACCGTCACCAATCAGGTTAAAGGAAAGAGTGATAAGACCAATCATCAGTGCCGGGAAAATCAGTTTATAAGGATACGCTGAAATACCTGCACGAGCCGCATTTGCCAGAGAACCAAGAGAAGGCATTGGCGCCTGAACACCCAGACCTACGAAGCTTAAGAAGCTCTCTGTAAAAATAGCGGAAGGAATTTGTAATGCTGCGGAAATAATAATAACGCTGACACAGTTTGGAAGAATATGTCTGCGGATAATTCTTCCCGGTTTTGCGCCACTTACTTTTGCAGCAAGTACGTATTCATTCTGTTTAATTGTAAGGATCTGACCTCTTACCATACGAGCCATACTGGTCCAGTATAAAAGACCGAATACAATAAACAGAGAAATCATATTTGTACCCAGCTTGCTAAGCGCCGGAATTGCATCCAAGTTCAAGGTTTCACGAAGCACTACGGATAACAGAATAATCATCAGCATATCCGGCAGGGAATAGATAATATCCACTATTCGCATCATGACCAAGTCGACCTTGCCGCCGAAATATCCGGAGACACTTCCGTAGATAACACCGATTAGCACAACGATACAACTTGCAAATACACCTACCAACAGGGAAATTCTTGTTCCGTATACAACACGTACAAAATAATCTCTACCCATTTCATCAGTACCCATAATATGAGGGAATACTTCACCGCCCTCTTTCATATATTCCTTTTCTAAATCAGAATACTGGAACGGAGCCATATTTGCCGCTGTTTTGTCACGCTTACCGTTTACGGTAACAATCTGTGAATATTTATACGGTACAACGTATGGTGTAATTACAATAGTAAGGATAATTAAAAGCAATACAATAACACTTCCTACTGCCAATGGGTTTTTCATCAGCTTACGCATACCGTCTTTAAAGAATGTGGAGGACTCGCTCATAACCTCCTGCTGTCTTTTTTCTTCATCTGTTGCCTTTTCAAATTTACTCAGGTCTACCTGAAAGCTAAAAGGAGATTTTTTAGGCATCTGATCCAAATTTTTATTTGTATTTTCCATGTCTTATGTCTCCTCCTAATCTAATTTAATTCTTGGATCAATGAGTTTATATACAATATCTGTAATCAAGTTCATTGTAACCATCAATACTGCAAGGAAAATAGTTACACCCATAATAAGCGGGTAATCTCGGTTGATAATACTATCAACAAATTTTGCGCCAAGTCCGCCGATTGTAAAGATTTTTTCTACAACCAAGCTACCTGTAAGAATTGCTGCTGTCATCGGACCTACGTATGTAACAACCGGAATAAGAGCATTTCTCAATGTATGTTTGAAAATCACCTTCCACTGTGCAACACCTTTTGCTCTGGCTGTACGCACATAGTCCTGTCCCATTGCATCCAGCATACTTGTCTTTGTAAGACGTGTGATATAAGCCATAGGGTAAGCTGCCAATGCAATTACCGGAAGAATATAATTCTGATTATCAGGACTCCATACAGGAACCCATTTCAGCTTGATGGAAAATACCAAAAGCAGGAGGGAACCGAGTACAAAGCTGGGAAGCGATGTAAACAATGTGGAGAAGAAAATAATCAATCTGTCAGGAAGTTTATTTCTGGTAAGCGCAGCAATACTTCCTAAAACCAATCCGAAGATAATTGCTGTTACTACTGCCATAGCTCCCAGCTTCGCTGAAACCTTAAAAGATGTGAAAATTGTTTCTCCAATATCACGTCCTGTTTTTGTAGAGATACCAAAATCACCCTGGAAAACATTTCCCATATAAATTACAAACTGTTCCGGAACCGGTTTGTCAAGGTTATATCTCTTTTCTAATGCCGCTTTTACTTCTGGTGTCGTTGCTTTTTCACCATCAAACGGTCCACCCGGAATTGCATTCATTGCAAAAAATGTGATTACGCATACAATAAAGATTGTTGCGATTGCAAGTAAAATTCGTTTAACAACATATTTTGCCATTACAACTTACTCCTTTTCCTTTATATTTCTTCTTGTAACTTCAGGTCTTCTCATACATCTGTCTTTATAGGAAAGACATTCAGCGTAAAATAATAATCCAATGTCTATACATTAGATTTCATTTACACCAGCACTTTAATCAACTGAATTTACGTATACTAGCTATTATATAGTCTTCGATTGAATTCGTCAATCTTTTTTCTCACAAATTTTGCATGAAAATTCACATTTGTTTATATTTTGTTTATTTTTTATAGAATTCGTTTAATTTTAAAAACTTTTCTATTGCTTTTAAACAAAAAAAGTGCTTACAAAAAAGCACTTTTTCTCTTACGTTTTTTATCATTTCTTTAAATTCTCTACAATTTTCGCAAGTACTCCATTTTTAAACGGAGTTTCCAGTCCTGCCTCCTCTAAAAGCTCTGTGTGGAACTTAGCCGCAGACATTCTGCATAATTTCAAATAACTCTGCCATGCAGCCTTTCTGTCCTTATCCATCCAGATTTTATATTCAAAAGCGCAGAGCTGCGCAATTACATAATCGATATAATACAGCGGAAAACTGTAAATATGATGCTGCTTCTGCCAAAAGCAGCCGTTTTCAAAGAATTCCAGCCCATCATAGAACAGATGCGGCTTGTAATCCCTCTCCAAATCCTTCCACACCTGCTTTCTCTCCTTTGGTGTCAGATTTGGATTGTCGTATATTATATGCTGGAATTCGTCAACCATGCAGCCGTAAGGAACAAAAATCACAGCGTCCTCTAAGTGCATATCTGTATATTCCTGTGCGGTTTCTTTTCCAAAAAACAAAGGATACCACGGCTCAGTAAAAAATTCCATAGACATAGAATGAATTTCTGCGGTTTCCATTCCAATGTCTGCATGCTCACGAATAGGATCGGCTGCTGCCAGATATCCCTGAAAAGCATGACCGCATTCATGTGTCATAACATCTACATCACCGCTTGTTCCGTTGAAATTGGCAAAAATAAACGGCGCTTTATAATCCGGAATATAGGTCATATAGCCGCCTACTGCCTTTGTTTTTCTTCCGAACACATCAAGAAGCTCATTGTCCATCATAAAATCAAAAAATTCCTTGGTTTCAGGAGAAAGTTCCTCATACATCTGCTGCCCTGCCTGAAGGATTTCCTCCGGTGTTCCTTCCGGCTGTGGATTTCCTTTTGGACTGTATACCACCTCATCTGTATAAGAAAGCTTAGACAGTCCCAGACGCTCTTTTCGTTTTTCAAAAATACTTTCTGCAAAAGGAACCCATACTTCTTTTACCTGACGTCTTAAATTTTCAATTTCTTCTCTTCCATAGCAGTTTCTCTGCATACGCAGATAGCCTAAAGACGTATAAGTTTCAAATCCCAGCTTTTTCGCCTGCAAGGTACGGTTTTTCACCAGCTTGTCATAAAGCTCGTCCAATTTATCCTGAATACTTAAAAAAAATTCATTTTGCTTTTCCTGCGCTTCTCTTCGTATCTTTGCGTCCTTATGCTTCAGATACGGTGTCAGAAGAGAAAGATTTAGTGTCTCCTCTCCCCATGGAATTTTAGCGCTTGCCAGAAGCTTTTCGTACTCTGTTACCAAAGTATTTTCTTCCTGCATAAGAGGAATAATTTCTTCTGATACAGATTTCATGGCAATTTCCATATTTTTAAAAGCTACCTGTCCGATTTTTCCCTCTAAAACCTCTCTGTATGGAGAATAGAACAAAATTTTCTGATATTCCACGCATAGATTGGAATACTCCGGAATTTGTTCGTCATAGTAATTCTGTTCCTTTTCGTAAAATTCATCTGTGGTGTCAATGGTATGACGAATGGAACAAAGTGTTACCTGTGTTTGGATTTTATCGTTTAACCGATAAAACATTTTGTGAACTTCAAACTGTTCTTCTCCGCTCTTTGCAGCTTTTGATTTTTCCATAATTTCCGAAAGCTCTGCTTTTGCCTTTGCAAAATCAATTCTTTCATAAGGCATGTCTTTAAATTTCATTCTGTTTTCCTCCCCTTAATATAGATTTTTCACCTTAAATTCTCGCTCTGTTTCTCTTCTCTGGTCTTTCTTGGCAATATCCTGACGTTTGTCATATAATTTCTTTCCTTTTGCCACTCCCATTTCCACCTTTACAAGACTGCCTTTAAAATATACCTTCAAAGGCACCAGAGTATAACCCTTTTCTCGAATTTTACCCTCAATTTTTCGTATCTCATAGGAGTGAAGCAAAAGCTTTCTTACACGTAAAGGGTCTTTATTGAAAATATTTCCCTTTTCATAAGGACTGATGTGCATACCGAAGATAAAGACCTCTCCCTTATCAATTTGAATAAAGGACTCTTTAATACTGCATTTACCCATGCGAAGGGATTTTACTTCTGTGCCCGCCAGAGCAATTCCGGCTTCGTAAGTATCTTCAATAAAATAATCATGATAGGCTTTTTTGTTGTTTGCAATCAGGCGATTTTCTGATTTTTTTGCCATATCCTACCCCATCCTTTCTATTTTGAAATCCACTGTCTTTGTATTCTCATCTGCATTTTCCACCCAGACCTTCACTCTCTGCCCCATTCTGTAAGCTCTTCCTGTCATATCTCCTACAAGGCAGTATCTGTCTTTATCAAAAGTATAGTAATCATCCGTCAGACTGTTTACATGCACCAGACCTTCCACAGTATTATCCAGCTCTACATAAAAGCCCCATTCTGTCACACCGGAAACCGTTCCTTCAAAAGCTTCCCCAATATGCTGCTTCATATATTCTGCTTTCTTCATCTTAATGGTTTCCCGCTCTACTTCTTCTGCCCTTCTCTCCATAGCACTGGACTGTCTTGCCACTTCCTCCAGAATTCCTTTGTAATGTTGGATTTTTGCCTCTGTCATTTTGCCGCGAAGAGTTTCTTTGATAATTCTGTGTATCTGTAAATCAGGATAACGGCGAATAGGTGATGTAAAATGGCAGTAATATTTTGCTGCTAAGCCAAAATGTCCGGTATCCTCCACTGTATATTTTGCCTGTTTCATAGAACGCAAAATCAATCTTGCAAAGAAAGGCTCACATTCCATTCCTTCCAGCTCTTTTAAAATCTTCTGAACTTCCTTGGGAGAAATGGTTTCCTTTCCTTTTTTTACTTTTATGCCTGCCTGATGAACCATCTCCAGAACCGTCTCCATTTTTTCCATATCCGGATTCTCATGGGTTCTGTATACAAAAGGCAATCCCAGCATACAATATTCCTCTGCCACGGTTTCGTTGGCAGCCAGCATGAAATCCTCAATCAGGCGGGTAGCAATATTCTGTTCGTAAGAATAAATATCGACCACTTTTCCCTTCTCATCTAAAACCAGCTTGCTCTCCGGAAAGTCAAAATCAATAGCTCCTCTTTTCTTTCTTCTGTTTCGAAGAAGCTCTGACAGCTCTTTCATCTGGAAAAACATCGGCAGCAGCTCTTCATAGCGTTTTGCAAGCTCTTCATCTTCCTGCAAAAGAATTTTCTTTACATTTGTATAGCTCATTCTTTCTTTTACATGAATAACGCTCTCCACAATACGATGAGAAACCACTCTTCCCTTTTTATCAATATCCATCAGACAACTAAGCGCCAGTCTGTCTTCCCCTGCATTTAAGGAACAAATTCCGTTGGAAAGCTTTTTGGGAAGCATGGGAATAACTCGGTCTGCCAAATATACGCTTGTTCCTCTTTTTAAGGCTTCTTTATCTAAAGCGCTGTTGTACTGAACATAATTGCTCACATCTGCAATGTGTACGCCTAAATGATACAAATCCTCCTCTTTTGTAAGAGATACGGCATCGTCCAAATCCTTTGCGTCTTCTCCGTCTATGGTCACCATGACAACGTCCCTTAAGTCCTCTCGGCCGTAAAAATCTCCTTCATTTAAGGTTTCTTTGATACGTTCAGCCTGTTTTGCTACCTTTTCGGGAAATTCCATAGGCAGTTCATAGCTTTTTGCCACACACAGAACATCTACGCCGCATTCTCCCGGTTTTCCCAGAATTTCAATAATTTTCCCTTCCGGAGAGCGTCTTTTATTTCCATGGTCTTTAATTTCCGCAAGAACTTTATCTCCGTCCTCTGCTGTCAGTGATTTTCCTGCCGGAATAAACACATCTTTTAAGAAACGCTGATTATCTGTCACGACAAATCCAAAGCCGTCACATTGCTGATACGTCCCTACAACTTCCCTTGTGCCCCTTTCCAGCACCTTAACAACTTCTCCCTCACATCTTTTTCCGTCTTTGCCGTCTTTTTTCACTACAATCTGCACCGTATCTCCGTGAAGGGCTGTTCCTATACTCTCCTCTGGAATAAAGATATCTTCTTCCGCTTCCGGAATTTCTAAAAATCCAAAGCCTCTTGGATGGCTGATAAAGGTTCCTGTATAATACTGACCTTTTTTTCTCTCTGCTTTTACAGATTTTTTTTCAGCTTCTTTTTTTGCCGCACTGCTTCTCACCGCTTCATATCTGCCTCTTTTATTGATACTGATTTTTCCTTCTTCCAGAAGCATATCTAAAATTTTATGAAGCTCCTCCCTCTTTCCTGCGGGGATTTGAAGGAGTACTGCCAATTCTTTTGCACGCATTGGCTGGTATTCCTTGCAGCACATAATTTCATATACGATTTTTTTTCTTTTTTTAATTTGTTGATTTTTTTTCAATGTTTTTATCCTCAAAAAAGATGACACCCTTGCAATGCAAGAGTGTCATGATTAAAATTTCAAATTCAATACTAAAGCTAACACAAAGAACAATACACCAAGAATTCTTGTTACTTTTACTAAAGTACCTTCCATGGAGCGTCCTTTATTTTTTCCCCAGTAAGTCTCAGACATACCGGAAAGACTTCCAAGTCCCTGAGATTTTCCCTCCTGCATCAGAATGATTACAGATAATGCAATACAATCTATAATGAAAAGCACAGTTAAAGCAATTCTTAAATATTCCATCGTTACACCTCCTAATTGCTAAGCACTACAAGTGTAACACAGGAACTTTGCAATTTCAACTATTATTTTTCATAAATGGATTTCTGTACTGTGCTTCTTTGCCTAAATCATCTTCAATTTCCAGAAGCCGATTATATTTTGCTGTTCTTTCTGCCCTGCACGGCGCTCCTGTCTTTATCTGTCCGGTTCCCGTTGCAACTGCCAAATCAGCAATAAAGGTGTCCTCACTTTCTCCTGAGCGATGAGAAATAATGGCACAATATCCTGCCTTATGCGCCATCTCCACTGCCTCCATAGCCTCTGACAGACTTCCGATTTGATTTACCTTAATTAAAATGGCGTTTCCTGCACCCATTTCAATTCCTTTTTGAAGACGTTTTGTATTTGTAACAAACAAATCATCTCCTACCAGCTGTACCTTGTTTCCAAGACGTTGTGTCATCTGTACCCAGCCTTCCCAGTCTTCTTCGCAAAGCCCGTCTTCAATGGATACAATAGGAAATTTTTCCAAAAGCTGTTCATAATAATCAATCATTTCTTCTGCACTTTTTACTACTCTTTCGCCCTGCATGAAACTCTGTCCCGGAAAATAATACATACCGTCTTCATAGAGCTCACTTGCCGCCACATCCAGAGCAAAGGAAATTTCTTTTCCCGGTATAAATCCGGCTTCTTTTACTGCCCTTACCATATACTCCAAGGCATCTTCCGCTCCCTTTAAATCCGGTGCAAAACCACCTTCATCGCCTACAGATGCTGACAAACCTTCTGACTTTAATATTTCTTTTAATTTATGATACACCTCTGCACACATACGAAGCCCTTCCCGAAAACAGCAGGCACCTACAGGCATAATCATAAATTCCTGAAAGTCTACGGTATTGTCCGCGTGCTTCCCTCCATTTAAAATATTCATCATGGGAACAGGCATACAATGCGCCTGACAACCTCCCAGATATTGATACAAAGGAATACGAAGCGCCTTTGCCGCTGCGTCAGCCGCTGCCAAAGATACTCCTAAAATGGCATTTGCACCCATTTTCTCTTTATTTTCCGTTCCATCCTCTCTTTTCAGCAAGGTATCAATATGCCTTTGATTTAAAACGTTTTCTCCTAAAATGCACTCTGCCAATTTATCGTTCACGTTCTCTACTGCTTTTAAAACGCCCTGACCGCAGTAACGATTTTCTTTATCTCTCAGCTCTAAAGCCTCGTATTTTCCTGTGGAGGCGCCTGATGGAACAATGGATTTCCCTGTATATCCGTCTTTCCCCACAATCCCTTCTCCTACCGTCACTTCTGTCTCCACTGTCGGATTGCCTCTGGAGTCCAGCACTTCTCTGGCGTAAACCTGTCTAATCGGTAAATAACGATTCATGGTACAACCTCCTGTTTTTTCATTTCCGGTATTAGTATTCGCATTCACCGATTTTTCATACAAAGATATTTCTTTGCACAGGGCAATTTTGCACAATAAAAGAAACTGCCTTTTGGGCAGTCTCTTTAAAAATTTTTATTTTTTAATCAATAAAGATTTTCCAGTCATTTCTTTTGGCTGTTCCATACCCATTAACTCAATCAAAGTTGGTGCAATATCTGCAAGGCATCCGCCTTCTCTTAAATCATAGGATGGGTCTGCATTTACTAAAATAAACGGAACCGGATTTGTTGTATGTGCTGTAAATGGAGCACCTGTTTCATAATCTACTAACTGTTCTGCATTTCCGTGGTCTGCACAGATAAACATCTGTCCATCAACTTCTTTGATTGCATCTACTGTTTTTCCTACACATTCATCAACTGCTTCAATAGCTTTGATTGCTGCTGCTTCCACACCTGTATGTCCAACCATATCCGGATTTGCAAAGTTAATGATAATCACATCATACTTGTCTGATTTAATTGCATCTACCAGTTTGTCACATACTTCATAAGCGCTCATTTCCGGTTTTAAATCGTAAGTAGCAACTTTTGGAGATTTAACCAGAATTCTATCTTCACCTTCATTTGGTTCTTCCACACCGCCATTAAAGAAGAAAGTAACATGCGCATATTTCTCTGTCTCTGCAATACGTGCCTGTTTTTTGCCGTTTGCAGCCAAAAATTCACCGAATGTATTGGTGATTGCCACTTTATGGAAAGCAACTTCTTTATTCGGGATAGTCGGGTCATATTCTGTAAAGCATACAAAAGTTAAATCTAATCTCTTTTCTCTTGCAAATCCTGTAAACTCATCATCACAGAAAGCTCTTGTAAGCTCTCTTGCTCTGTCAGGACGGAAGTTGAAGAAGATTACAGAGTCTTTATCCTGAATAGTTCCTACCGGTTTACCGTCTTTTACAATTACAGTCGGCATTACGAATTCATCTGTTTTTTCTTCTTTATAGGATGCTTCTACGGCTGCTGCCGGACACTCGGCCTGTACACCTTCCCCTTTTGTCATTGCATTGAATGCCAGTTCTACACGGTCCCAGCGATTATCTCTGTCCATTGCATAATAACGTCCCATAACAGAGGCAACCTGACCTACACCCAGCTCTTTCATCTTATCGCAAAGCTGTTCCACATATCCTTTTCCACTTGCAGGAGGTGTATCTCTACCGTCTAAGAAACAATGTACAAATACTTTGGAAAGTCCTTCTTTTTTCGCTAATTCTAAAAGACCGAATACATGAGTTAAGTGACTATGCACACCACCGTCAGACAATAATCCGAATAAATGCAGCGCTGAGTCATTTTCTTTTGCATTCTTTACTGCTTTTAACAAAGCTTCGTTTTTGAAGAAATCTCCGTCTTCGATTTCTTTTGTAATTCTTGTAAGCTCCTGATAAACAATGCGGCCTGCGCCCATATTTAAGTGACCTACCTCAGAGTTACCCATCTGTCCGTCAGGAAGTCCTACTGCCATACCGCTGGCATTTCCTTTTACAAAAGGATACTGCTCCTTTAACATATCCATTACAGGAGTTTTCCCTTCGCATACTGCATTTGCCTCACATTTGTCATTTAATCCGTATCCGTCAAGAATCATTAACACGGTTGGTTTTTTACTCATAATTTTTCTCCCTTCTATATCTATATAATAGAAATACCGATTTCTCATTTCATGTTGTTACCAAAGGTATTCTATCACGAAATAGGAAATCGGTAAATGCTTTTTTCTATAATTTTCTAAGACAAAACCTTAGACAAAAATTCTTTTGCTCTCGGTGTCTTTGGATTTTCGAAAAATTCTTTTGGTGTACTGTCCTCTAAAATTCTTCCTTCATCCATAAATAAAATTCGGTTGGCAACTTCTTTTGCAAAGCCCATTTCATGAGTCACAATAATCATGGTCATGCCTTCTTTTGCCAGAGCCTTCATTAAGTCCAATACTTCCCCTACCATTTCAGGGTCAAGTGCACTGGTAGGCTCATCAAAAAGAATAACATCCGGGTTCATTGCCAGAGAACGCACAATGGCAACCCTCTGCTTTTGACCGCCTGATAAAGTAGAAGGATAAACGTCTGCTTTATCCTCAAGCCCAATTCTTTTTAACAAATCAAGAGCCTGTGCCTTTGCTTCCTCACGAATTTGCGCTTTTGTAGCAGTAATCGGAAGAAGCTCTTTCTTCTGTGAGGAAAAGACATTCTTCACCTTTGTCACAAAATTCTTTCTCTTTGTCTGGCTCAATTCCTGACATTTTACATGTACCGGCGCCATCATAATATTTTGAATAACCGTCTTATTATTAAAAAGGTTAAAATGCTGGAAAACCATTCCCATGTGGCGGCGATGGATATTGATATCTACTTTCATGTCCGCAATATCCACACCGTTAAAAATAATGCTTCCTCCGGTCGGGTCTTCCATACAGTTTAAGCATCTTAAAAACGTACTTTTTCCGGAACCTGATGGTCCAAGGACAACCATAATGTCACCTTTATTTACTGTGACGTTAATATCCTTTAAAACCTGAACATGATTAAAATCTTTTTTCAAATTAATTACGTCTATCACTCTTTTTCAGGCTCCTTTCTAATAATTTCACCAGCAGAGAAATAATCAGTACCAGAACAATGTAAATCAATGCCATTACCAGATACGGTACCATAAATTCATAGCTGTTGCTTCCGATATAACTAAATGCCACATATAAGTCAGCAGCACCGACAAAACTTACGATTGAAGTTTCTTTAATTAAGGAAATAAATTCATTTCCCAAGGTAGGAAGAATGTTCTTCACTGCCTGTGGAATTACAATTTTTACCATACTTACGCTAAAGCTCAAGCCCACTGCTCTTCCGGCTTCTAACTGTCCGGCGTCCACAGACTGAATTCCACTTCGCATAATTTCTGAAATATATGCGCCGCTGTTCAAGCCGAATACAGCCATAGCAACAACTTCTCCGGAAGTACGGATTCCCATAATCGGAAGAAGTACATAGTAGAAAACCAAAAGCTGTACTACCATTGGCGTTCCACGGAATAATGCCACATAAAAGCTGCAAATTCCATTTAAAATCCGAGGCAGACGTTTATATTTTGGAAGAACTCGGACTGTTGCAATCAAAGTACCGATTAAAATACCCACGATTAAGCCCACAATGGCAATCATTAAAGTATTTTGCAGACCTTCTATAACCTTCACATAACCGTTCTGCTCCAGAAAAATTTCCATAAACTTATTTATTTTCTGTTCAAAGTTACCCATTTTTTCACCTTTTCACTTACTGCATTTCATTGATTGCTTCTGTGATACATTTTGCAGGAGCAGCATCTACCATTACATAATCAATATTTCCGTTAATTAAATCCTGTACTGCTAGAGAACTGTTTTTGTAAGTAACGCATTTTGCAGGAAGTCCCGGGAATCCCCATTCTTCATCACCTTCGATGTAATACTGACCTGTTGTTCCTGCCTGTACGCCGATGCTGTCAGACTCTTTTAATTCATTTAAAAGCTTTTCTACGTCTGCTGCTTCTTTACAATCATCAAAAGCTGTATTATCACTGGATACAATTAAACGCTGAGAAGCTTCATAATAAGTATCGGTAAACGCTACCTGTTCTGCTCTTTCTTCGTTTACAGTCAGACCAGCCATTGCAACATCACATTTTGACTGTCCTACGGATAAACAAACAGCGTCAAAGTCCATGTTCTGAATTACCAGCTCCTGATTTAATTCCTCTGCAAGGAGGGATGCGATTTCCATATCAATCCCGTAATACTCATCGCCCTTTGTAAATTCAAATGGTTCAAATGCCGCATTTGTAGCAACAACCAACTGGTCTTTGGATGTATCCAGTTTTGCAGATTTTACTGCTGTCGGTTCTCCCTCTGAGAAATATTTTTCACAGATTTCATCTAAAGTTCCATCTTCTTTGATTTTTGCAATAAAAGTATTTACCTGCTCTAATAATTCCGGCTGTTTCTTATCAACACCGAAAGCATATTCTTCATCTGTCAAGTCTACATCAATAATCTTTGCTGTTTTTTTGCCTTCGCTTTTTCCGCCCTCTTCTTTGTCACTTCCACAAGCTGTCATGGACATTGCCATCAATGCTGCTAATACTGCCGCCAATAATTTTTTCTTCATATCTATTCTCTCCTTTATTCATTTCTTATGTATATTTTGTATATTTATTCATCTGTTAAAGGATTATAACAGCTTTTTCTCCATTTGGCAAGTCCTTTTTTCACTTTTTTTATATATTTATTCATTCTTACTGTATATCAATACACTACAATCGGTGTATTCACCTCAATATTCTCATAAATGGTTCGTACATTATCAAGAGGTGTATTGATACATCCGTGTGAACCGTTTGTCAAATAAATATCTCCGCCAAATCTGCTTCTCTTTGTCAAATCGTGAATTCCTACACCGCCGTTAAAAGGCATCCAGTAGTTCACCGGTTCTTCATAATCAATGCTGCCGTCCGGTTTTTTTCCTACCAAAGTAAAGGGACTGGCTTTATCTTTTAATCTCCATACACCGCCTTTTGGAGTGCCGTGTCCTTTATTTGGATTTCCCGTAACAACCGGAGTGTCTACCAAACAGGTTCCGTTTTTATAAAACCACATCCGCTGCTGATCAATGGATATTTCCACGTATGTACCATTAATATCATTTCCCTCATGTGTCTGTCCTTTATACAGCCAAGTCGGTTCAAGCTCACCGCTTTGTCCTGCATTTAATGCGGCAATTAAAGCATCGGTTGTCTTGTCCTGCCATACTCTCCAGCCATAATCGCCGGTGGTCAAGCGTACGGTTCCACCTCCTGAGGTCTTAAAATCACGTGGTTTCCCGTAAGTATTATATTTTTCAGACCAACCGATAACTACCGGCTTTACCAGATTGACATCAAACGTATACGTTCCGTCTTCTCCTTTTACCAGCCATGATTTCAGCATATCTCTTGTAACTGTCTCTGTTCCGTTTCCGAAATTTACTGTAATCTGCGTTGCTGTAATTTTATTCAATTTCTCTGCTTCTTTTGCCAGTTCTTCATCATTTTGCAGTACAGCAGGTTTTAAATAACAGTCCTCATCTGTCAAAGAAACTTCTGTTCTTCTCTCATCCACTGCCTTTTTAATTACTTCTGTGGTTTTTTCTTTATCCAGAGCAGTTCCTTCTACTTCCGGTACAATCTGATAAGCCGTACCGTCATCTTCCAACCTTGCATCCTGTGGCGGTGTCATATTTGCATCCTGCATACACGCCAGTTGATTGACCGCCTGAGTAAAACTGGCTTCATCATAAGAATGTTCCATGGAGACCGTATATGCCTTATCTTGAAAAATCTGTATCGGCCACAGCCATGAATTTTGTTTTTCTTTTACTTCATTCAATTCCCTGTCATCCTTATACTGAAGCTTAATTGCTTCACCGTTGATAAGTTCTGTTTTATCCTCTTTTTCTTTAATTGTCAGAACATAATCTTTCGAGCTCTTTTTCAGAATTTCTTTGACATCTTCTACTTTCTTTCCTCCAAAAGAATTATCGTTAATCACTGTTCCCGGATAAAATCTATCATGATAATAAACAGCCAGTGACACATATCCTACCAAAAGACATGCTGCACTTCCTCCGGCAATGCCTACAAGAACTTTCCCTGACTTTTTCCTGCTTTTTCCTCCTCGTTCTCTTTTTATTTTCTGGTCTGCCTTCTTTAGCTCCTTTAATCTCTGCTTACTATTTTTCTTATTACTCATCAAATAGACTTCCTTTTCTCAAACTATCTCTTGTTAAGTTTTACGCATTTTCATTTTACTCCAAAAATAGACAAAATAAAAGCTTTTTATCCCCCCTCTTGAAATTGTCATACTTTTTTAATATTATGTTGAAAGAGATAAAATACGAAATAGGTTTTGTTTACTGAAAGGAAATATTTTTGTATGAATTCATTATTGGATACTACCTGCTGTCAGCTTTGTCCCCGTACCTGCAAAGTCAACCGAACAGTCTCAACCGGATTTTGCGGCTGCACCAATGAAGTAAAAGCAGCCAGAGCAGCGCTGCATTTATGGGAAGAGCCCTGTATCAGCGGCACACAAGGAAGCGGTACGGTTTTCTTTTCCGGCTGTACTTTAAAATGCTGTTTTTGCCAAAACTCTCAAATCAGTTGTGAAAATTTTGGAAAAACACTGTCCGTATCACAGCTTAGTGAAATTTTCTTAAAACTTCAGGAGGAAGGAGCTCATAATCTTAATCTGGTTACGCCAACTCAATATCTTCCTTTTATTATAGAAGTTTTAGATAACATTAAAAAGCTTCTTTCCATACCTGTTATTTATAATTGCGGCGGTTACGAAAGACCTGAAGTCATTTCACTTTTAAAAGATTATATTGATATTTACATGCCCGACTTGAAATATTATGATGCTTCCCTGTCATTTTCCTACTCCAAAGCAAAGGATTACTTTTCCTTTGCTTCAAAAGCAATTCAGAAAATGATAGAACAGACAGGCGTTCCCACTTTTAATAAGGAAGGGATTTTACAAAAAGGAGTTCTTATTCGCCATCTGGTTTTACCGGGATGCAAAGAAGACTCTATGAAGCTTTTAGAATGGATGAGTGAAACACTCCCAAAAGACAGCTTTTTGCTAAGTCTTTTGAGTCAATATACCCCCGTTTACAAAGCATCGATGTATCCGAAAATCAACCGCAGAGTAACAACTTATGAATACAACAAAGTCTTGGACAAAGCAATTTCTCTTGGGCTGACGCAGGGCTTTATGCAGGAAAGAAGCAGCGCTTCTTCTGCATACACACCTTCTTTCCAATTAGAAGGTCTTGATATTGAATAGATTTTATGCAACAGAAAAGAACCGGAAAGCTCCTTACAAAGGGAAGCTTCCGGTTCTCTTCAAATCAATCATTTTAATTTGGAATAATTCTTATTTGTAGTTTACAATAGAACCAAAATCTGGTTTTAATGCTGCTCCACCAACTAATCCACCGTCAATATCCGGCTGAACGAATAATTCCGGAGCTGTTGCAGCATTTACAGAACCGCCGTACTGAATACGGATTGCTTCTGCTGTTGCTTCATCATAAACTTCTGCGACACACTCACGGATTGCTTTACAAACTTCCTGAGCCTGCTCTGTTGTAGCTGTTTTTCCTGTTCCGATTGCCCAGATTGGCTCATAAGCGATAACTGCTTCTTTTGCCTGTTCTGCTGTAATTCCCTGGAAACCAACTTTTACCTGCTGACGGATAAAGTCCATAGTAACACCCTGTTCTCTCTGTTCCAGAGTTTCACCACAGCACATAATTGGTGTTAAACTATGTTCAAATGCTTTTAACATTTTTTTGTTGATGTCTTCGTTTGTTTCACCAAAGTATTCACGTCTTTCGGAATGTCCTAAGATAACATATTTAACGCCTGCATCTACCAGCATGTTTGGAGAAATTTCTCCTGTGTATGCACCTTTTTCTTCAAAGTACATATTTTCAGCTCCGATTGCAATGTTGCTTCCTTTTGCTGCTTCCATAGCTGGGATGATATCAATAGCAGGTACACAGAATACTACGTCAGCTTCTTCTGTTGCTACTAATGGTTTTAATGTGTTTACTAATTCAACTGCTTTGCTTGGAGTCATGTTCATTTTCCAGTTTCCAGCGATAATTTTTCTTCTTGCCATTTTTATAATCTCCTATCTGTTATTTGCTGCTGCTACACCCGGTAATTCCTTACCTTCTAAGAATTCGAGGGAAGCTCCTCCACCTGTTGAGATGTGTGACATTTTGTCACCAAATCCTAACTGGTTTACTGCTGCTGCAGAATCTCCACCACCGATAATTGTTGTAGCGTCTGTCTCTGCAAGGGCTTTTGCAACTGCGATTGTTCCTTTTGCAAGTGTTGGGTTCTCAAATACACCCATTGGTCCGTTCCACACAACTGTTTTTGCAGATTTTACTGCTTCTGCATAAAGTTCTGCTGTCTTAGGTCCGATATCCATACCTTCCATGTCTACCGGAATTTCATCTACAGATACTGTAGATACTTCGATTGGCGCATCGATTGGGTTCGGGAAGTCTGCTGCAATTGTTGTATCAACAGGAAGGAGTAATTTCTTTCCTAATTTCTCAGCTTTTTCCATCATTTCTTTACAGTAATCAATCTTGGAATCATCTACTAATGATTTTCCGATCTCTTTTCCCTGTGCTTTTAAGAATGTATAAGCCATACCACCACCGATGATAAGTGTATCACATTTCTCAAGTAAGTTAGAGATTACGTTTAATTTATCTGCAACTTTTGCTCCACCGAGAATTGCAACGAATGGACGAACCGGATTTTCAACTGCATTTCCAAGGAAATCGATTTCTTTCTGCATTAAGTATCCAACTGCTGCTGTTTCAACATATTCTGTTACACCAACATTTGAACAGTGTGCTCTGTGAGCTGTACCAAATGCGTCGTTTACAAATACATCACATAAAGAAGCTAATTCTTTGCTGAATGCTTCTCCGTTCTTTGTCTCTTCTGCGCGATAACGTGTATTTTCAAGAAGTACAACCTCTCCGTCATTCATAGCTGCTACTGCTGCTTTTGCATTTTCACCAACTACATTTGCGTCTGCTGCAAATTTTACTTCCTGTCCTAATAATTCAGATAATCTTACTGCTACAGGAGCTAAAGATAATTCCGGCTTTGGTTCTCCCTTTGGTTTTCCAAGGTGTGAGCAAAGAATGATCTTTCCACCGTCAGCGATTAATTTTTTGATTGTAGGAAGAGCTGCTACAAGACGGTTCTCGTCTGTAATCTTACCTTCTTTTAAAGGAACGTTAAAGTCACATCTAACGAGCACTCTTTTTCCTTTTACATTGATATCGTCTACTGATTTTTTATTGAGCATGATTATACGCCTCCTTTTTTATTTTAAAAAAAGGTCCGGTCCAAAAAGACCGGACCCTTTATGAGTCTATACTTAGAAAAACTCGTTATTCTTCTTAGATTTCTCCAGCGATGATTTTTCCGAAGTATTTGATTGTTCTTACCATCTGGCTTGTGTATGAGTTTTCGTTGTCATACCAAGAAACAACCTGAACTTCTGTTGTTCCATTGTCTAATGGGCAAACCATTGTCTGTGTAGCATCGAATAATGAACCATATGTCATTCCAACGATATCGCTTGATACGATTTCATCTTCGTTGTATCCATAAGATTCGTTAGCTGCTGCTTTCATTGCTGCGTTGATCTGTTCTACTGTTACGTTACCTTCAACAACTGCTGTTATCATTGTTGTAGATCCTGTAGGTGTTGGAACACGCTGAGCAGCTCCGATTAATTTTCCGTTTAATTCTGGGATAACTAATCCGATAGCTTTTGCTGCACCTGTGCTGTTAGGAACGATGTTGCAAGCTGCTGCACGAGATCTTCTTAAATCACCTTTTCTCTGTGGTCCGTCAAGTGTCA
>OLRL01000574.1_pt1 | contig 23286 bp, 32 predicted proteins | sample 1643201 | NCBI WGS metagenome assembly OLRL01 (sample SAMEA3136649, study PRJEB25190) | human gut metagenome | biome: human gut; feature: human-associated habitat; material: faeces | place: Austria | collected 2013
ATCATTTTGGTGCAAGCGTGATTCATGGGCAGCGTAGCAATATTTTGCGCTTACAAAGAAAAAGCACCCAACTGTTAAGTTGAATGCTTTCACTGAATCATTATTTTGTTGTTTTTAACTTTTTAAGTTAAATTGCTTATTACTGTATTTAATTCATATTATGCGTGAAAACACACATAATTTCGGTCGTAATTTTTACGATTGCTCAAATTTCAATCGTAAAAAGGGCGCACTTGTCCCTGCAACACTCCCAAGGTCGTCCATTCGTCATACAATATTCATTCCCTATTTTTGTGCAAGTGCACGCTTTTAGGGAATAGCAGATACAAATCGAACTGACAACATCCACTTAGGAGAAGCTCCGATACGACATCAAGAAGTGCTATATAGTGCTAAGAAATCCCGTAATTTCAAGGCTTTTTCACTGTTCCATATCTCATGAGATACTACCGTGTGATAGCCTGTACAAGGGGATTTTACCAGGTCTAATTGGCAAGTAATTAGCTGAGCATCTGAAAAATGGTGGCTGTTTTCAGTTCAAGTCTAACCTGCTGAGTACCTCCAAATGATACGAAATACAGTATAGTGATATACCGTACAAATTCAAAGTGCAGATGCCCTTGTCTTATCGTTTGCTATATGTATTGTAACACGAAATCAGCAAAATTTGTGTTACCAAATTCTAAATATGTACTGAAAAAGCAGACCCTCTCAAAAGAAAGGATCTGCCTTTTGACTTTACATTGACTTGGCAAGAGTCTTAAGCAGTTCAGCCATACCAGGCTTTTGAAGGAGTGACAGGAGAAGTTCCTGATCGCTTTGAGGTTTTTGCTCAGCCGGTTTTTCAATCACTTCTTCCGGTTCAGCTTGTCTGCCAGAATAAAATGCTTCTTCCAGTCTCGCAGCATTCACTCGACGGTCATCATCAATGATGTGCGAATATACATCAGCTACCATCTTGATCTGTGCGTGACCAGAATCTCCTTGCACCGACTTCATATCGCCACCATTCAGCTTCAACTTATAAGTGATACTGGAATGACGGAGGGAATGGAAAACCACCTTTGGAAGTCCATGTTCCTCGATTAACTTACTGAATCCTCGATTGATGACCTGTCCTTCTATCGGCTTTCCATTGCTGGAGCAAAACACAAGATTAAAGTCAACAAATTCATCGCCAAACAAATCTTTCAGTTCCTCAATGGTAGCTTTTCTCTCAACGAGCATTTCGGCAACCGTTTTAGGCAGGAAGATTTTTCTCACGCTTGTTTTAGTTTTTGGAGTTTTCAAAACTAAAGCAGTGTGTGTGCTGGCAAATGTCCGGGGAAACTTAAACATAATATCTTTTTCGTTCAGGTTCTCCATCGCATTTCGATTGACACGCTGCAATTCTTTCTCTACGAAAATACTTGCTCGCCCCTGTTCAATACTTGCAGGAGAAATATCCACACAATCCCATGTCAACCCCAACAGTTCCCCCATTCGCAAGGAACAGGAGAAAGCCAGATTGATTGCCAGACTCAAAATTTCATCATCACAAACCTCCAGAGCTTTAATCAGCGTGTCCGCTGTCCAAATCTCTCTTGGCTTGGTTTCTGTCTTTGGCAGAGTTGCGTGTTCTACCGGATTACGGGAAATCAGTTCCCACTTTACCGCCTGATTAAAGGCATTATGTAGTACCTTGTGGATTTGTCTGACGGTTTTCGCTGTCACAAATTCAGTCCTCGCTTTTACGAATCGAGTCGATACCGCCTTAACAGTCAACAGGTCACGATAATATTTGTCCATCACTCTGGGATTCAGTTCTTCCAGTTTCATATCGCCAATGATTGGACGAACATAATTGGAAAGCAAGCTCTGACGGCTTTCATAAGTGGACATCGCCCAGGTGTTTACTCCATAGATAGACATATATTCTTCCAGGAGATCGTTTACCGTTTTGGCAGTCGGAACAATGAAGCTGCCAGTTTCCTGTTCGTACTCAATTTGATTCTTTCTTTTTTTCGCTTCGGTGCTGGTATCGAAGGTTTCCCACTTCTGACGCTTTTTGCCCGATTCATCGACGTATGTATAGACCACAGAGTATTTCTTTTTTCGTTTTACGATAGATGCCATAGTTACTCGCTCCTTTCTTCCAGATCAGTTTTCTCCACCATTTTGTAGTGGGACTGGCTCTCATACCAACGATGAAAGCTGTCTTTTGTAACACATTTATACCGTCCAATCTGCACAATATCGAATACACCCTTTGAAACGATATAATAAACTTGATTGCGATACAGCCCAAGCATCTTACCGATCTCCGGCATTGTATAGGCATCTTGCCTTAGTTTTTTATCTTCAGCCTGATCTTCAACCGTTCGGTAAAATGTCTGTGCTGTGTACCATTTCCAAAAACTCTCCTTCGTAATACGCATCTTTGCAAGATCATCGACTTTTTCAAAATGACCCTTTGCAATCAGCTCATAGGCAGATGCTTCTGATATTCCGAGGAGCTTCCCCAGCTCATCAGCTGTCATGGAAATCTCTTTAATATGTGCTCCTGGTGGTGTACCATCAATTTTATGATAACGGCATTGATTGGCGTACCAATCTTCAAAGCTCGCAATCATCACCCTCATTTTCTTTCCTACCATAATCGTTTGGAAATAATTCTTCTTGATAAGCCAGTAAGATTCTGTTTTACCAAGTCCGAGTCGTTTGCCCATTTCAATTACAGACATACTCGTGCGCTTTCTTGCTTGTAGCATAATCATGTCCTCCTTATGTAAAAACTTTAGCTAAGTCATTTGGCTTAGCTAAAGTATATCGAACAAATAACAATTCCTTAAGTTTGTCGCCAGGAGAACTGACATCCTTGACAAATTCAACTCTGCTGATCTAACCATTCATCAAAACTCTTTTTGGAAATGCGAATTGTCCCACCAATGCGTACACAGCGGAAATAATTCTTTTTGACCAGATTATAGGCAGATGTCCGGCTGATTCCCAAAATATCCTGGATTTCATCAACTGTATAGGTTCTCTTATCATACTGCATGGCTCCCATTGCCATCTTCTCAGTGTTTGCCTGATTCAAGGCAGCGATTCTATCTTCAAACATTATGTAGCCCTCCTTATTCCTTCACGATATATTTCACAACAGCATTTCCAAGGTGTTCAAGTGCAAGACTGAGCACTAACGCCTGATCAATACCAAGCATATCCTTTGCTGTGATTTTTCCTAAGTATCCAATCACTCTGTTTTTATCAATGGTGCGAAGCTGCTCCAGCATAATAACAGACGGTTCTGTAAAAGCAGGATTTTCTTTGATCGGATAATGTGTTGGGTATTTTCGTTTATCCTGTTTTGTGGTAATAGTGGCGACAATCAAAGTGGGAGAATGTACATTTCCAATGTTGTTCTGGATAACAACAACCGGTCGCTTGCCACCCTGCTCAGAGCCACATACCGGGTTCAAATCTGCATAATAAATATCGCCTCTGCGATACACCCAATCTTTCTTCATCATTGTATGTTTCCTCCTCTCGTTGGGTATGTACGAAGGGCTGCAAATAACCATACAGCTATCGCAGCCCTCCCTGAAAATATGTGATATACCCAAATTTGTTCTCAACACCCCTGGGCAGTAAGATGATTTCTTACAGGGAAGTCATCAAACGGCTGGCTGCTGACCAGCACCATAGGAATCTAACCTCCCCGTGGTTCTCACCGGGCTGCCCCCATTGTGTGGACTGTGGCTGGGCAGAAGTATCATTATACCTGTTGCTTTCATTGCCTTGTCGGAAGCAATCCGACATTTACAAGCCAATAGTTCTCGCTCTGACCATCAGAATGAACAGACAAAATGAAATAGGTGACCCTGTGTTTCTGATTGCAGTCGTCCTGGCGTATTGCTGATGTGGCTGATGCTCTCGCACCGGCAACAGGAACGTGTTTGATGAATGTATATTTACTTTTCAAGGTTCTCAGCGTTTTCTTTGCTGTATCTAAATTGTACTTTTTTCCCAAACAAGTTTTTATTGCCTTGCTGGTAGAATTGCAGGCACAAATTATGTGTTCTCATTATTTTCCTGATAAACAGCCGGTCCACGTCCTGCAATTATGTAATCAAGTGTCGAGTTAAAATGGACAGCCAGTTCAAGCGCCAAATCAATCGACACACCCCTTTGTCCAATCTCAATTCTTGAAATGGTGTTCAATGCGACTCCAAGCCGTTCTGCAAGTTCCTCTTGCGTCAGTCCAAATTGCTTTCTCAGTTCTCTAATCCTTTTTCCGCTTTCTACAAGGTCATAATACATAGTTGTTCCTCCGTTTCCTTGAAATTTGAAAATCGAAAATTCAAGGAAAAAGGAGAATCACGAATACGATTTGTAAACCGTCCTTTCATTTGCCCGTCCTCCATGCAGGCATGAAAAAAGAGCCAGAGGATTTCTCTGACTCTCATTCATGCCGTTGTCTGGAAGAAGGCATAAAAAAAGCCCCATACCTTTCGGTACGAGGCAAAATTATTGATTCAATTAGATGCTGCGATCTCCCAGCATACTAATCTTAACACCTACAAGGTCGGACTTTCAGTAGGAAAAGTGTCGGTATTTTGTCGGACTTTTATCGGACTTTCTAAATTTCATAACCCATTGTTTCATCTTCTCTCGCAGTTGCCAGAAACTCTTTCAGCATGGGAATTGCATTGCCCCACAAGGACAAACCAAAAAGCATAACAGCTTCTTTTTTGCGGTCGTAATAGGTGCTGCGCTCCATATCCATTATTTCCAGCATCTCAGCTTCTTTATACTTAAATCTGCTCAAATAACACTTGGAGAGTATCTCACAATATAAATCTCCCCGACAAGGGTATTCCCGAATTCGTCCCATAGCATTATCCACCAGTTCAATGATCCATTTTGTTTCAAACAGGCTCCGGATTTTTTCTTCAAAACGTTCTCTTGCTTCATCAGGAGCAAAGGTTTCCAAATAAATCAGTGCTCCATCCAAACTGGTACCACAGGTACAAATCAAATCATCATAGACTTCTTCTGCTCTTCCCATTGTAGACCAGCAGACATCCCGATAAATGGAAAGAATCAGCCTGGAACGGTCATACAAAACTCTTTCATCCACTTGCTGCATCCTGCACATCATACGGATGCTATGTAAAGCCTGAGTGTTATTCCTGCTCATAAAAAAACTCCTTTCGGTTCTATTTCATATACAAATTCCTTTCTAAGTCCACTTTCAGCCAAAGGGAAAGAAAATGCCGAAGCATGGACAGAATAACTAGTACATATCATGTTCAAACTGTAAGACACAATATAAAAACCAGAAGTTACAGTCGGAACTTATTGACTAATTACAACTTCCGATATATAATAAAAGCGAGGTAAAACTTCTGTTTTCAAGTTTTATTATATCCATTTTCAGAAGTTTGTCAATGAATAATCGGAAGTTACGAATAAATAATTTCATAGAAAGGAAGGAAAGGACATGACATTTGGCGAAAAAGTAAAGGAGGCTCGGTTGGCAATGAATCTTTCTCAGACAGAACTTGCCCAGTTAACCGGGATCTCTGAACGTTCTCTCTACACCTATGAGCAGTTGGGAACACTCCCTCGAAAAAGCAATATCAGAAAATTGGCGGAAGCCTTGCATATATCTGTTTCTTATCTTTTGGACGATGAGGAAACCGACAAACAAAGCCGTATAGATGAAGATATGTTCCTTGCTGAAGCACGAAAGCAGTTTGGTGCCAAAGGTGCAAAGGAAGCTCAGGAAGTATTGGGACGAGTAAGTTCTTTATTTGCCGGTGGAGATCTGGACGAAGATGCCAAAGATGTGTTTTTCCAGGCGTTGATGTCGGTCTATATGGACTCCAAAAAGAATGCAAGGGAAAAATTCACTCCTAAAAAATACAGAAAACATAAGCAAACGGAATAGCAGCCATTAAGTCAGACCTCACTCGCAGATAACTGTTTTCTGTGTCCGATTGGGAGGTGAAGCAAGTGAGAACGGCAGCACGCATTATTGAAACAGTTGAAAAACTGATAAAGAAATATGACACCAGAGATCCTTATGAGCTTTGCAAATGTCTGGGAATCAAAATCCACTTTTATGATATGGAGAAAAAATTAAAAGGATTTTTCTTCTACCAGTCCAGACAAAAGAATATTGTCATTGACAGTAATGTGAATGATATACTGGAACGTATCTTAGTTGCTCACGAATTAGGACACGCTGTGCTTCATACTCAGATTGCCATGATGAAAGGATTTCAGGAAATGGAAGTGTTGGACGGCAGCTCGTTGGAAGAAGATGAAGCAAACTTCTTTGCAGCAGAGTTACTCTTAGAAGATAGCGAAGTATTAGAGCTTTTGTCCGAATACTCTTTCTTTGAAACCGCAAAACAGCTTTACGTTCCCGCAGCATTGCTGGATTACAAATTCAGCCTTCTGCATGAAAAAGGTGAACTTGTCAATCCCATGTACATCCGGAAGTCAGATTTCTTGAAAGATAATCTTGGAGATTATGACGATACAAACCATTTTGAATATGAATAACAGGGGGGTGTTTCAACCATGTTAGATAACTCTAAAATAACAAATACCGATGAGCTGGAATTTGCTGTATTCTGTATCGAAAATATTGCCATCAGGCTCGGAAAAAATGCCGAAGAAGTTTATCAGGCGTTGACTGAAAAAAGCGATATTTTGAGTAGCTATATCGTACCAGAGTATGAGATGCTTCATACCCAAAGTAAGGACTATATCGTAGATGATATTATCAGCTTAATGGGAGAAAGGGGTATCCAATTATGATTTTATATCATGGCTCCTATCTGGAGATTCAAACTCCGGATTTATTACATTCCAGAGAAAATGTCGATTTTGGACGTGGCTTTTACACAACACCTATTTATGAACAGGCAGTAAAGTGGTGTGAAAAATTCAAACGTCGTGGCAAAAACGGAATCGTTTCTCGCTATGATTTTGATGAAAAGGCTTACCAGGAACTTAAAGTTCTTAAATTTGACAGTTATTCCGAAGAATGGCTTGATTTCATTTTGAAGTGCAGAACCGGAAATGATACAACAGATTATGATATAGTGATTGGTGGTGTCGCCAACGATAAGGTATTTAATACCGTTGAGCTTTACTTTGATAATCTGATTGACAAAAAAGAAGCGATTCGCCGCCTGCGCTATGAAAAGCCCAACTTACAAATATGTTTCCGAACGCAGAACGTTCTTAATGAGTATCTGCATTATGAAGGGAGTGAACAGATTTGACCGCCAATCCTATTTTATTGCAAAAAAAATATGCCCGAATTATCGAGCAATTTTCAGAAAAAGAAAACCTGTCCTTGGATGATGCCCTGAGCTTCTTCTATCGCTCAACCATTTATCGTCTAATCAGTGAAGGAGTATCTGATCTGCACTGTATGAGCGATGAGTATTTGACGGAGGAACTGATTTCTGAGTATCAAGAGAAAAATTGAGATAGCTTTTAAAGCAAAAGCAGTCCAGGACTCAGTACTCTGGACTGCTTCTGCTTTTAGGGCATCATACTAATCGCTTGTATATCTTGAATGATAACCGGTTTATGATTTTGTAGACAAGCAAACCATCGACCATATTCCTCCAAAAACTCAAATTCATTGAGGCTGGAACGAGCTATTGCCTATGTGGAATAGTTATTATAAGAATTATTCTACTCTATGGGCGATACTTTAATTATTCTTTCTTAAAATACAAAGCGTAGGCATCCGAGCACTGTTCGTTGCTACTTACACCTATGTACGCTTATTTGTAAATTTTTATTCGTCTTCATCACCAAAGAGTTCTTCGAATTTTTTTTGCAAAATCCTATCAATTTCGGAATATTCGCTTCGTTCAAGTTCCTTTTGTTTTGTATGTTGTTCTTCAAACACCCTAAAACTACTGCGAAGATCTTCTCGAAAACTCATTGTTCTACAATTCGCATAGCTGCTCATATTGTAATTCCTCCTAATATTGTTTCATCAGTCGTCTAATAGCCACAGGATTTTTTTCATTCGCTCAATATATTCAGAGGCATCAAAATCCGTTGGTTGAAAATTAGCGCCGGAAATTACTCCCTTCAATATCGCCACAGACTCGTTAATATCATAATTTGGTAAAACAAAATCATATGATGATATTTGAAGGCATTCATCTATTGAGGTTTTGATTCGCGTTAGTATTTTTTCAAGGCTTTCTGTATTTCTCCTTAAAAGTCTGTCAATTATCGTATCAGCATCCGCAACAACAAATGCGCTTGCAATCCGTATCTTTTTCGCCAGGGAAGATTCCATAATTTGGCTGTAGCCATTTGAATCGACCTCAACAATCGCGACCTTTCCACTATTTATGCATTGCTCAACAGCGATAATTGGAGTTCCATACCATTCTCCAGAATACATGTTACATTCCAGAAAGAACCCTTCATCTTTGAGACTTAGAAAGTCCTCCAAACCAACAAAAGAGTAAAAGTCCGATTCATTTCGTTTTTGACGCGTAGTATATGATTTGATTAGTTCAAATTCTGGATGTGAAGAAAGTAAACGATTTAGAATTGTTCCTTTTCCACTTCCTGAAAACCCAGATACAATCAACATGTCAATTCTCATAACAAAACCTTCCTTTCCAAATGAATTATCCTCGATCATTGCAGACGATCTCTGATCATATGATGTTGATTAAACAGGAACTCAACCAATTCCTGAAACTCAGCCTCATCAAACGATACTCTGGCAGTTTCAAATAATTTTTCCAATTCAAATAACGGACAATCTTTTCTATACTCAGAAATAATCTTCTTATAAATGTCTATATCGGCGTGGTTCGATGCATAATCTCTTAATATGATCCAACTGGTAATGGAAATTGGAAGCCCCAGGAGCTGTCTAAGGTTCATAATTTTCCTCTTATGCATTAGTGCCACCTTTCTCTCTAATCTTCTGAATACAGGTATTCATCTATACGCCGGTAGTAGTCAGACACGGCATTCTTGGCGTATTCTCTTGCATCTTGCTCGCATTCTTGATAATAGTAATCGTAAAAATCCTGTTCATTGGATTTGTAGTCCGAAAATTCATCGGCATAGTTGTGGGCATCTTTGAACAATCTGAGGTTCTGGGATTCTTCAGGAATGTCTTCCAACATAGAAGCAATACAATGTTCATAGCCGTGATATGCTTCATGACAAACAGTATCCAAAACCTCCGCTGCTGGATCATTCACCAAACTGTCAAAGCTGATAATAATCTCGTGTTTCTTGTCATTGTAATAGCCTAAAGAGTGTTCACCTATATTCGCCACACCCACATTAAGTTCGTGAGGAATGCCAAGGTATCTGCGCTCAATATTGGCAATGGTTTGCAATACGTCCAATTTCTCTTGAACCAATAATTCCTGCCAAAGATCCTCTTGCAGCAGAAGAACAGAATCTATGTTATTTACGATTGTATCCTGTTCAATTTCCTTTTGTGTTGTCGCGGCTACTGTCGGCTGTAATATGCTTGACCCACACAGTGCGCCAATTCCAATAATCACCATTACGCAAGAAAGACCTACTGCGAAGAAAAATTGCGTCCATGAAATGGCTCGCCTAATACGGTTAAACAGAATGCGCGGTAGATGTTTCTTCCTTTTAATGTGCCTACTCATAATCAATACCACAAATAAACACGCCATCACGGTGGAACAAACAAGAGCGACGATAAAAGCCAGTTTGTATACTGACATATACGCAATTGCAGTATAGATGCCAAACGGAAGTGCTATGTTGGTAAATATACTCCTGCCGTTTCTGTTTTTCCAAAGATTGACAACGATACCGCTTGTCCCAATAATAGCAATCATTGAAAACAGGACTTGTCTTGACTGGTCATAAGTCATATCTGTTAAACATCTCAACAGAATGTTTTTGTACCAGATAAAACCGATAACTGCATAAGCCAAATTTTCCAGTATGTATTCACCACAATCGTAAGAGTTATCGCTCATTCATCTCGCCTCCTTTCAAGCACATTGCTTATATTAGCAATCCTAATGTCATTAGATGGATGTGTACTGTAGATCACCTCAAAAAAGTTCTGACGCTGCCGATCATCAGAAAAACGAGTTAGGAAGTTTTTTAGGTAGAACCCATAACCAAGGTTGCTGGCATATTCATCTGCCAATAACTCTCCCTTTCTTCCGACAAGTCGAATCACAATTTCACACAAGATTAATGCGCCATGCTGAACGAATTCTCCAATCCAGCGAACCAATGCAGTGATCTTGTTGGTAATGAAATAAGATACGAATGAGAACCTCATCACACCAACAAGACAAGCGATTAGAACAATGATATAAATCGCAACTAAAAAGGCAAACTGATAAAATGCCAATATCGCTGCAATACCCAGGCAATTTACAGTCATTACCATATTTAGCACGGCATCTCCATTGGCTATATGTCCATACTCATGGGCAATAAGGGCTTCAACAGTTCTCGTATCTAAATTCAATGCTCCATCTGTAACCCCAATGCTTCTCCAACCAAATGCATACGCGTTAATCTGATCACTTGGAATATAGTAAACCTTGACTCCTTTGAATAGGTATTTACTGTCATGCTCAGCCTTAGTTTTTACTCGTTCAAAGCAGTTTTTCAGTTTTTCCTGTTTTCTTCCTTGGGTGGGATTACACAGAACTGCACCCATCTGTTTTCGGCCCAACCACTCGCCAAAAGAAAGTGCATATATTGCAGAAATAACAGCAAGGACACCGCCACCAACTGCGGTGAAGAAGATGTCAGTGAACAGAATTAACATTGAGTAAATATATCCTCTACCTCTCATTTCCATCTCCTCCTTTTATAGTTCTACAATAAGCTTTTCGGGTGCAGATTTCATTTCTGCACCCGAAAAAATAGTTGATGGTTTAATTAATATCTGCGAAGAAGTCGTCATTCTTTGTCCTTACCAAACAAGTTCCAGGAGGCATTGAGTGAATATCTTCCTCTCGAAATTTAGGCTCCCATACTGGGACATGCTGAACATAGTGATCAACACGGTTCGTGTTAAACATGCGGTCAATAAGCTTATTATTTGACAAGCGACGGTCTCGATCACAAGAATAGCTATTTCGCACAACTGGGATTTCCCCGCACTGCTTTGAGATAATGCCACAGCTTTTCATTGACTGATGATAACTATAGATATAGTTTGAAAAATAGCTCATGATCATCTCTTGCAGTTCTTCTGAATGCCCCATAAATAGATCATCAGAATACATGGATACTCTTGCGTAGCCATCGACCTGTTCTAAAAACAAAGAAATTTCCTCTCCATACTTTTTCTTGCTTTCTAATACAGTAACGACTACCTTTTTTCCCGTATTAGAAGCATCAGAAATATCCCATGCAATCATCTGAAGCAGGTATTTACGTTTTGCCATATTCATATTTTTCTTCAGCATAAACACGACACAATCTCGTGCTCCAAGCAATGCGATTTTTCTTTCACGGTTACTTTTCCAAAAGAAAGTGTTGTTGAGCGAATTCAGGAAATTTTCGATGGACGGAGCAGCAGGGGATACTTCTGAATACTTCTCGATTAACTGCCTATATTGAGAGGGTGTAATAATAGATCTCTCAACAAGACTGTTAATCACAGTCTCTACGGCAGAGATACTAGAATACTTCTTAATCAAATCAGAACAGAGAGATACAGACTTGGTATTGTTCATTCCCTCAAGTTCGCAGATGAAGTTTAAATATTCATTGGCACGGTCGATATCACTTTCGCTCATACCATATAAGTTGAGCAACTGGAGAAAGCGAGAGACGCGCTCTTCATTCAATTCTGGAGTAAAAACAGGGAAATAAGACGCTGCGTATGTAGGCAATGCTCCATGAATAACCAGACCACTCGTAGGGAGAGTGGTAGAAACAAGATTCATACAGTCTTCAGGAACAATAAGAACATGTGTGTAATTTCGCTTGGCAGATTCTACCAATTCCGCTTTAAGCAATATAGAGCGACAAAGCAAATCTTGGCCTGAAACCAGCCAGTTGCAATGCACATCATTGATAATTGTTGTAAGTTCGTTTCCAATCATTTTTTCTTCCTCCTATCCATTAAAAACTTCAAATTTTACCTTTTGATGATTATACTCTCGCATTTTCACATATGCTTCTCCTAAGCGTAAAGAGTTGATATCTTGGCTACTCACCAATGGCTCACGCTGTATGACTATATGTGGAGCTTCGAATCTGGATAAGCCAAATTGCATATATGTGATATTATCTTCTCCAATCTTTTTCTGAATGTAAGATGTCGTCTGAGCGTCATTTGGATGGAAAGCCACCATCGATGAGAAAGCACCGATAATGCTGTTGCCGGTGTGTTCCATCGACTGCCCAGGACAAATACTATAAATCTGTTCCTTAGACTGTACGCCACCAATCACGCGCATACCATGTTCTCTGCCGACATGTAAACAATTTAAGATACTATAATCTCCTTTGAGTGTAGGGAACTCATCGAGAAACAAGAAGACTTTGCCGCGTTCTGATTCTGTAGAAAGCTTGTTTTTAATCAGAATATCGAGAAGCGTCCGAAACAATATGTTTGCAGTTTCCTCACGTTTCATATCGTATTCAAGAAATAGTGCTCTGCCACCAGGATCTTTGAGGAAACCGTCTATTGTGTCATATCCGTCTCCAGCAAGCATCCCTACAAAGAACGAGGAAACAAATTGATTGAACTCTGCCATTACACCAGCCGCTTGGTTAGACAAAGCAGAACCGCCAGTACCGGCAATATTAGAAAGCGCACCAGCAAGATCTTCTTCAAGACCAAGACGCGCACGCATCTGGTCAATGTTCATTCTTCTGAGTTGATGGGAAATTTCTTGGTGCGTAGGCACAAATCCCGGACGTATTCTTCGGAGAACCGTCAGAAAGTATGCCTCTGCAATTTGCTTCGCCGCTTCAGGGAAAAAACGATTTCCTCCGCTTTGTTCGATCTTCTCTTTGAACCATTTTGCTACGATTTCCTTCAGTTCATCTTCAGGATGCTCTGACATAAGACATTCAGAAATAACATTCCATTTGAAATATGTATATTCACCTTGTCGTGGATAAAAAGAACACAACATATCTGAGTCCTGATATAATGGTAGAAAATCTCCCTTAACATCCAGAAACACAAATCTGGCATCAGGGTATTTTCTGCGACACTCTCTTGCGAGCTGAAGAATGAAATTGGTCTTGCCCGTACCTGGCCCGCCTACTACCAATAGATGGCCAGAAAGAATCTCATCTCCAATACCCATCGTAACGTGCTGTCCTGCCTCATTGATAACTGGAATGGTTAACTCAGAACAGGTAGGACACCAATCGTGAATACCCGAAAAATAGTTTCTTTTAATTTGCATTATGAGTCCTCCTAATATCCATATCCTTCGCCCTCGCCATCACTCCATTCTGCTCCTGATGACATGCCATTATCTACACTGGCAACAGCTCCCACGTCAAAGCTTGCCTCTAAGGAAGCCTCAGTTCCATATTCTTGCTCAGACTCGAACGACGGAGTCTCTGCTGGTTCAAGGGCAATATAGTCATATGTTTCGAGAATCTGGTTTATTTGGGTATGATTCGTCTGATCAACCTGGGCGATCTGTTCCTGATCACTAAGTGTTTTTTCAACACCGCGAGCACCAGCTTCTCTTGCAGCCACCTCTGCCGGATGATTCCAATACCCGCTGGGATCTACATCAGGATCAGGAATTGGTGAATTTACTGCCTGCAATTCTTCAGGTGTATACTCACTTCTAACCTCAGGAATGAATGTTGCCTGCCAGTCTCTAGCATGGCTCCCTTCGTGGTAAAGAGTATCAACATGCTCCATAAAGTTCGGGTTATTTAATTCATTCGAATTGACAACAATCTCATTACCTTGCTGATAACCCCAGGCCCCTTGCTCCATCGGCTCGGCGCGAACCTCGCAAGCAATGCGACCTTGATCCATTGCGTTTTTGTTTTCGATTGCCTGCAAATCGCCAATCTTTTCGCTTGGAAGCATAATCTCCCAGGCTCTTGAATTAAGATTACGAACAGCAAGTTCATAACTTCTATTGATGTTGTACTGTTCCTCCGTCACGCTACATGCACCTTACCTTTCTGTACCAGCTCTATATGAAGATATTTTCTTTGGACTTTGATTTCATCTTAATGATAAATCAATCTTGGTTTTTCTTCATTTTGTGACCCGAAAAAAAAGTTACCTATCCCAATTTTTCATGATTGAGATAGGCATTCGGTATTCAAACTAAATTTTAACGTGGTTCTTGTGCTTTTTCTCCTACGAACACGTTTTTTCTCGTAGTAGAGCAGGGAAACAAATTCCACCGTGGTGAGACAAGTTTGATACTTCCTGGATTTACCGATTGAGTGCCAAAGCAAACTATGACCTGTGTCGAGCAGTGCCTGAGCATAGGCAGTGCTCTGATCCGCAATAGCATCATAGGCACAAACAAGGAAACGCCAACACTCTTTACTATTACGGTTGAAATAAACACCTTGCCAGTGAAATGTGCTTCCGTTTTTCTGCCACCGGATAACTGAACCATATTCCTTAGCAGCACGTCCATCCATTTGACAGATAGCTAATTGATCCTGCGGAGGAGCTTTTAAAGATTGTAGAAGCTCCTCCATACACTTAATAGGAACTTGATCGAGCTCAAAATAATGGTCGGCAAAATTCGAAAGACTATTTGCTGGATACGGACTTCTTGAATGAATATCTAATAACAGTTTCATCTTCTTCCTCTGAGACAAGTACGAATATAGTTTGGTGGGCAGTTACATTTGAGATCAACTGTTTGTATGGATTCAATACTCCTTTTGTCCTCAAAAGAAGTCATCCCCCAATGGTACAGCGGATCTTTGGCTACAATGGCATCTGTTACATCAATATAAAACCAACCTCCCATAATAAACACCATGTTCCAAGCATGCCCTTCACCATCACGTTTTCCTTGAATATAGCGGCAAGGAATACCAAGTTCTTTTAACAGCATACAAATGGCCAGAGATATACCCATACATACGGCTTTGCGCTTTACAATAGCACCATACGCAGTAAATTCCATCCCTGGACTATCAGCGAAGCGACCATACTCCCAGTTGTTTACACAATATCGTACAACGGCATGTGCTTTCTTCCAATCTTCAATACCGGCTTGTTGTGCTTCATGGATTATATCTGCGGCAGTTCGATTAAGTTCAGATATACGCAAACGATACTCTTTATAAGAGCACGTATAATTGAACATCACTTTTAGTCCGCAATATGTACAGCCGCTCATCCTCTTTATCTCACATCTCACGCCTTGTAGATAACAAGAAAGCAATCCAGAGTCTTTGGTTAAATCTTTCGAAGCACTTAATAGTTCATCACACAACTCATTTCTAAATACTACAGATAGCTCTCTCCGATGCAGCATGGCACATGATAAAACTTCTTCTTTGAGAGCTTTTTCATCCGCAATGTAAGAAACACATGCAGGCATTACATTCGTATACCCAACAGTGAGCTTATACTCCCAAACTACCCCCAAGTTTCGAAGCTGGTAATTGACACCTTTGATGCACAGCAACAGCGGGGGACAGTATTCAATGAGCTGAGCCAAAAAATCGGATGCCACCAGTTTGTCTGATGTTACGAAGAACGAAATATCCCTTTTTCGTCCTCCAGTGATTTCATCTGCAACAAACTTAATGACATCCGATATATTTCTATATACCATAACCCCTCACTTTCCTTAGACGAGGAAATAGTCTAGAAGCGCAAACACTGTCATAAAAGACAGGTTCGTTAAAAAGAGCTTGCGGATTTCCTCGACGTTAAATCGATTGACCTTGAAAAAGGCATTCGCTACGATAGCTACAATAAACAGAATCAGTGCAACCAGTGCAAACATATACATATATGCAGAGATTGCGATAAATCCCTTTGCCATAATACTTTCAATCATTTTTAATGCCTCCATGTGTAATTACTCGTTCGATCTGAACGCCTATACTTTCATAACGGTCATTCAACTCATTGAACTCCCAGGTTACAGTGTTGATTTCCGGTGTAGCAAATTCATTCCTGACTGAAGGTTGCTCTTTAACAAAAAAGGCTGTTAGTAAAAGGATAAAAGCTAATATGAGTGCTACTCTAATGGCACGAACTGTTTTGTTAAATACAGCTGCAACCTTTCGGAGTGTTGGATTACTAAGCTGATATGGGTTTCTTTGAGGACTTCGAACATACTCAGTCTCTTGAAACTCTCCCAACGTACACATGGAACGATACTGACGAGAAAAACATTCTTCACATACAAATAAAATGCTGTCTACATTGCGGTTCTTATATTGGATATAGTAGCCAGAGCTTGTATAGCAGCCACAGTTTCTTCCGTTACACTCTTTCGCTGTACTGAGAACAACTCTCTTCGCAATGTAGTTTGCCACTTAAACCACCTCTTTTCTTTCCCGCGCATACATTTAGTTCTCGGCGTAAGTCCCATCATTGGCGACAATGGAACTTACAGAAACAACGAAAGTAGGCACCTGACCCTCAGACTCAATGCGAGCCATTTCCTCCTTGATAGAAGGCTGGTTGCATAGAGCGGTCCTCCAGTCAGCACGGATACTATCGCCCTCGATGCTGATCAACTCAAAGGCACTCTTGGCCTCATCGATATGACCGTCCATCAGCTGGTCAATAGCTTTCTGGTTGGAGAAGAGCTGAGTCGCTGCGGTAGCGTCATCTTCATAGAACTTGCGGATGATAGACATCGGAGTGTCAGACGCATCGATGTCACGGTTGATGGTGATACCAGTTACAGTTTCAAGTGTTGCTTTCATAAGGCAATTCCTCCTAAAAATTATGTTCGTTGATTTATCTTACATCTTTGTTATACAGTATTTTCTCTGCTTTTGCAGTTCGCTATCCGAACTAAAAGTTGAGGAAGCTGATATTTATTAAATGATTACAACTCCAAATTCATCAGCAGAGTGCAGCTTATCTCTCGCTGCTATCTGTGCTTCACTGATAGCTCCAATAACCACGTACACCACGTCAAACAACATATCGTCGACCGTCTTGTTGTCCAGCAGATTGAAGTCAGGACTACCACTTGGACTGGTTCTAAAGATTCCAACGAGAGAAAGCCCACTTTGTCTGCATTTCTTACGGATTGTCATGACATCATCGATGCTGAAAAAATCAACTGTCCCACGACCAGGGTGAGAACTCTCAATGCACTCTGTTACCGTTACAGAGTAATTATCTGCCTCCCCTTCGCGTTTCCCAAGAAAATAACCCGCCTTAAAACTCGGCTTGCGATCTTCCTGGATGAGCTTAGCCAATTCCCCTCTGCTGATAAACACAGTAAAGTTGCTGAGAGGATATTCGTTGGTAAGCTCACGATAACATTCCACGCACACAAATCGAGTAAGGCTGTCACTCTTAATCATATATCCTTCCTTTGCATGGCAGTGACAGCCGGTACACTCCTGATGTTCAGTCAATTTTGCACGCATAGCAATTTTTGTACTCATAGCGAATATCCTCCTTTTCAGACGTTACCCTTCTTTTCGGCAGTAATCAACAAACTGCAGCTCAATCAGGTAATCTTTTTCATCGCCCTCGACCAAATACACATGACAGTCGGGCAGATCAAGCAGCACCTCATCAACGCCAGAATCTTTACTTACTTCGATTCGTGCGTAAGCATTTGTACTACGATATGCTACAGGAATATTCAAACTCCATTCGAGATTCAAGCCATAGCTGAAAATATCCTCCCCAAACAGCTCGTTCAGCTGTTCCCAGAGCATATGCTTTGGCATAGTGCGATCAAATCTAACTGTCGCAAATTCCATACCTGGGTTGAAAACATCATAGAGTTCACTCTTAGCTGTAGAAGGCAGCTTGCCATACTTAAAGGTTCTCAAGGCTGCTTTATCACGTACAAAACCGTTCCCAACAGCGTTCAAGATGTACTTCCATACTGTATGTTTATCCTCGATTTTCCCCAGCAAATACTTCAGGGCCAGATCCATGGTTATACCCGCAATTTGTGCAGAAAAGCCCATAACCTGTGCTTGGGTTTCCTCTGCAATGTCGCTACAGCTCCTGCGCTCCTCCAGTTTAGCGCGATAGCCTGTACCCCATACATACTCAAGATCAACTACAGCGTGAGAGGGGAACGCTACAACATTACCAGTAAAATCGCCATCAACAATACCTGTACCACATGTGATATGTGGGATGCGATAAAGCTTACAACCGCGATCCACATACTGTCTGATTGCAGCACTGTCCACAGGGGATAAGACCACGTCAAAGTCCCTGAAGAATCCCCAACCCAACTCACAGATATCAGCATTGATTCCAGTGACCTGAATAGGGAAATAACTTCTTTCCGCAATCGCTTTAGCAAGTTCAAGCGCCTTGGGCTTCTCCTGAGCATGTTCCCCGATCATGCTCGATCTGGGAAGATTCCAATAGTGGTAAGCATCCATATCAACAATACACAGATTACTAATTCCGCTATTCATGGCATATTCCGCCAAAAGGTTTCCAACAGTCCCAGCTCCGACAATCAAAACCTTCTTTTCAGAAAGTTCCGTAATCGAATGAAGAAATCGTTTGTCAAGCTCGCAGCGCTGCACGTCAGTGTAGCTACGGTTAACACGATAAGTAACAGTTTGATAGGGGCGTCCGTTGCGAAAGGAACGCATCTCATCAGCTTCTACAGACTTTCCGAACATATACTCGCAGCAGGTGTCGTCTGCAATCTTGACATCACAATGATAGTAATTGAAGGTAATGTCTTTGAAAACAGCCTCCCAGGTTCCGTACTTCGGAGATACAACCATGTAGAAACTATTGTCTCTGGCTTGACTCATCATCTCCTTGTCCTGTCCGGACCAGAATGCCTGGAACTGAGCATGGGAGTGAATGTTTCCAACGATATGATACTCAGGGCAGTTCTTTTTTACGTGCTTTACTGCGTTCATCAGGTAATCTGTGGTAAACTCAAAGGTGCTGCCGGTTCCAAGGCGCTCTTCGAAATATAAATCATGGACATGCACGGTATGTCTGCCAGTAACCTGATCCGTGGATACATTCCCGATAAAAATACCACCGCATTCGTGGAAAGGATCACGATGGATCAAGGAGTTAATTTTCTGGACAACACTTTTATCCATGAAAACATCAACAGTTTTATTAGTACAGATATTGTTCATTTGCATATTGAAATCCTCCTTAGGCTGCTCTTGTCAGAATAGTGACCTTAGAACACCAGCGTTTACTCACGTAGCTTTCGAGTTTTCTTCGATCGCTGATGAAGGCTTTGGGCTTCAACGCGGAAGTCACAGCTTTCTGCTGCTGCTGTGCATTCTTAAGTGCTTCCATCTTGACACCCATAATGCCGGAAGCACAGAGACCAACTGTTACAGAATCCTTCGTCACATTTTGCAGAGACAAAGTCTCTACAATATTGGAAATGAAGTCCGTAGCACGTTCTCGTTTGCTGTTATCCCAGCAAGGATGCCCGTCGTTGTACACATGAGGATGTGCAAATTGTTTGCCAATTTCCTCCTGATAATAGCGGCACTGCGCCTGTTGGATGGGAGTAAAGTGGACATTTCCCTTACGTACATAGAAGGTAGAGCGAGGAAACTGAACAAAGACTTTGCCCTTTTTTTTACTGCCACGAAGAGGATAGCCATTAAACTCCATGATAATGTTGTTGCCATCGGAGCTATATTTGGTTTCAGCTGTCAGACCAGTTCCCATAACATCAGTTACGATATTGGCGGCAATTTTTGCCAGATCCATAGAATAATCTCTCATTGTATGTCCTCCTTTATCTTACGCAACAATGGAACTTACAGAGACAACGAAGGTAGGCACCTGTCCCTCAGACTCAATGCGAGCCATTTCCTCCTTGATAGAAGGCTGGTTGCACAGAGCGGTCTTCCAGTCAGCACGGATGCTATCGCCCTCGATGCTGATCAACTCAAAGGCACTCTTGGCCTCATCGATATGACCGTCCATCAGCTGGTCAATAGCTTTCTGGTTGGAGAAGAGCTGAGTCGCTGCGGTAGCGTCATCTTCATAGAACTTGCGGATGATAGACATCGGAGTGTCAGACGCATCGATGTCACGGTTGATGGTGATACCAGTTACAGTTTCAAGTGTTGCTTTCATAAGGCAATTCCTCCTAAAAATTATGTTCGTTGATTTATCTTACATCTTTGTTATACAGTATTTTCTTTGCTTTCGCAGTTCGCTATCCGAATAAAAAGTTACTTGTCACCAGGGTAGTATTTCATGCCATCCTGCTTCAATCCACTCTTCATACCAGACGAATCATATACTTCAATTCGCTTCATAGTGCCAGATACCTGACCACTGTTTCCACAATAGGCACATGTGAAATGACCACTCCTATCATAACAAGTGATATGGTGACAACGCCCACACCTTACGATGCTCTTGTTGCCGCAAATAGGGCAGTGATATGTACGACCGGTATCTAAGCCATTAGACAAGTCAATAACCTTCATACCCTTGCTACTGCCGGATCTGTTACCAGACATACTGGAAGCAGCATGTTCGGAACGTTTGCTTCCAATCATGGTCAGCCGACCCTTGGGACTACCAAGCAAGATATCGAAATCTTCCTTTGTAACGCTACATCTTGCAGGCATGGTATCTTCTACTGTTTCTTTTACAAATAAGTCTTTAATGAAACCCATCTTTCTCCCTCCTTAATCAAGCTACTTCACGCAGCACATACTGAGTATACATTGGAATCTTTTCGATTGTTTTGTCCAAGCGCGGGTTCTTATTCCACTGCTTGTATTCATGCAGCTCACGTTCAGAACGTCCTCTACGAAAATAATCGTAGACGCCCTTGGAAAAACCTTGCGTAAACAAATAGGTGCGACCACGTTCTGTAGTCAAATAGAAATGAAGCTTCTCATCTGCCTTGGTAATTGTAATTCTCTTTTTCATATTCATTCCTCCATAACCTTCGCTTGTTTCTTACACCCTTATCATAGTTCATCTTTCTGATTACTTCATTTCTGTATCCGAACAAAAAGTTAAGTCATTCGTTCTTCTTGATTATTTTTGCGATGAGGAGAACACTGCATCATTTCCTGATAGCACGGATCGTTAAAAATATCATAGCGTTGCTTAACAACCGGCTTATTCCCAGAACGCATGATAAAAACATCTCCTACAGGAGCATACATAACATCGTCCAATGGCATATTCATCCTCTCAGAAACGCTTTTACAAGTCTGGCGATCCATTCCACCAGGAAAATACACATAGCTGGAACAATTGTTCAGGATTGTTGCAGCCTTTTCTTCGCCATAGATGGATTGAAGCATACTTTCCGACTGGAGAAGAAGCATAACACTCAAACCTGCGCTTCTGAATATGCTGATATGCTCTGGAAACGATTGAATAGGTGCAGTGCATCCAAAATCATCGAAGAACATCTTGACCTTCCTCGGCAGTTTTCCATCTTCAAACTCCTGAGCATAGCTCAGTAATACCTTGATTGCAGTATCATAAACAAAGTTAGCAAAATGATGCAACGAGGTTTTAACCGGGCTACAGATAATAAATAACGCAGTTTTTTCTGTAGCAAGTCTCCTAAAATCAATGGAGGGTTTCTCTCGCATAGCCTTTCGCACACTTTCAGGGAAGACAGTGTTATATGCTGCATCTAAGGTATCTACAATACAAGAACCTGTTTTTTCTGCGCGTCGAGTCAAATTATAAAACGAATAAAACTGTCGTACCGCGCTACAGTGAGGATCGTGTTCCCTTAGAAGACGGTACATGGAAAGCAATCGATCACTAATCCCTGTACCATTCTCTGATTCAGTTAGTTCATCAAACAGATTGAGAACATCTGGCATCGAAGCATCATCGATAGTTCTTAAAGCGCCCTCAATCAAACAATCAGATACAGGAATTGCTTTTAGTTGCCAGTAATCATCCTTTGTGTTCTGAATTGTAGAAAGAACAATTTTTCTGCTTGTTGCAGTAATATCATCGAATGATTCGATGTACTGTACTGGATCAAAAAACACATCTCCATCATCAGGATTGTCGAGATTGCAGATCTGTACATGATATCCCTGCTTCCTTTTATAAGCAGCCATTTTTAATGCTTCAATTGGCTTACCGAATGTTGCTATCATACTGGAGTGTTCCATGTGAAGCATCGTAGGATATTCCAAAGAAAGAGATTTGCCGCCACCACTAATACCAACGCCTGCGACGTTATCATTAGGTCGATGAAGTCCGATATCGCCTTCAAGAACACATCTCTGTGCAAGAATAGTTTTATCAAAATCCATATTAGACCTCCATAATCTCATCAAAACCAATAACACCATCGCATAGACCAAATGCAATAGCTTCTTCTGCATCAAAAAAGTGGTCATAGCTGGTTGCTTTTTCAATTTGCTTTTCTGTTTTTCCGGTATGCTTTGCTAAAAGCCGATTCATCTTCTTTTTTTCTTTATTCAGCTTATCTGATACCGACTTAATAGATGAACTATTGCCAGTAACGGGGCTATCCAAAAGAGGCTGATGAATCATAACCTCAGAATTAGGAAGCATGTATCTACCATGCTTTCCAGCTGCTAGAAGAACAGCAGCCATACTATAGGCGCGCCCCGCAACAACCACTCGGATTGGTGTTTTGAATGTTTGGAGAAGATCATAAAGAACCATTCCAGCCTTTACACTTCCACCAGGCGAATCGAGTATAATTGTGATGGCTTTTTCAGGTTCTTCACTTGCAAGAATCATTATCTTCTTTACAACATTTGCAATCAGTTCACCAGTAATCTCCTGATTGTCGATATATATGTAACGTTTTGCGAGAAGTCGTGCATCTAAAGAGACACTCGTAATACCATTAGAGGATTTGATTAAGCTACTACTATCCATAATGTCACCTCATCTTTTATTTAGACAAAAGATATATCTGCCTGCTTACGAGATCTCAGTATAGAATCGCGTTTCAGGTTCTTATATTTTACTTTTGCCCTTGGTTCATATTTATCGCAGTGCTGACAATAGTTCTTGTGGCAGGCAGATCTGCCTTTTTCACATTCGCCAAAGGAAATATGTAAACGCAAAATAGCGAGTACCTGTTCAAAATCATCCAATGTGAGATAATAGAC
>OLRL01000586.1_pt1 | contig 22731 bp, 19 predicted proteins | sample 1643201 | NCBI WGS metagenome assembly OLRL01 (sample SAMEA3136649, study PRJEB25190) | human gut metagenome | biome: human gut; feature: human-associated habitat; material: faeces | place: Austria | collected 2013
ATTTGGGAATTAAAATAAAAAAAATCATCAAAAAAATCCGTCTGAAACGTACTACTGTTCTTGTGATCGTATTTGTTTTTCTTTCATCTGTTCTTGTTCGGCAGCTTTTCAGCCTGCAGATCATACAGGGAGAAGACTATATCAGTAAATTTCAGACACGTACCACAAAAACACGTGTGATCAAAAGTACACGAGGAAATATCTATGACCGAAACGGCACTGTTGTAGCTTCCAATGTTCTTGCCTATTCTGTTACTTTTGAAGATAGTGGAACATATAACAGCACACGTGAAAAAAATCTGGCATTAAATGGTATCGCATACCAGGTATTGCAGATTCTCTCCAAAAACGGGGACAGTTTGGCCAACAATTTTCATATTATTGTTAATGATCACGGTGATTATGCTTTCGATGTGGAGGAAGGTTTTACTCTGAACCGTTTTCGTGCAGATGTTTATGGTGAAGCACAGATTGATAATCTGAGTGATGAGCAGAAAAACGCAACTGCAGCACAAATGATGGATTATCTTACAGGAAGCAATGGATTTTCCATTGTACTCTACGGAAAAGATGCCTATACTGACGAAGAGCTGGCAGCGCATTCTCTCCCCAAAGAGCTTACCAAACAGGAAATCCTTGAAATTGCGATCATGCGCTATCAGCTGAATACGAACAGTTTCAAAAAATATATGCCGGTAACGATTGCAACGAATGTCAGCGAAAAATCAGTTGCTGCCATAAAAGAAAATCAATCCGCACTTCAGGGAATTGATATTGTGGAAGATTCCACAAGGCAATATGTGGAAGATGAGAGTATGGCACCGATTCTTGGCTATACCGGTCAGGCTTCTTCTGAAGAACTGGAAACTCTTCGGAAAGATAATCCGGATTATTCCAATGATGCCATTGTCGGAAAAGCCGGGATTGAACAGTATATGGAACTTCAGCTTCAGGGAAAAGACGGTGAAGAAACCGTTACAGTTGATAATCTTGGAAAAGTTCTTGATATTGATAATTCCAAAACTGTTGAGCCAATAGCCGGAAACGATGTGTATCTCACCATTGATTCTGACTGGCAGAAGAGTATTTACCAGATTCTTGAGCAGCGTGTAGCCGGTATTGTTCTTTCCAAACTGACCCCTGATAAGAGTTTTGATTATGAAGCAGAGAAAGACGCAAGTAAAATCACAATTCCAATCTACTCTGTATATAATGCTCTTATTGCCAACAGCGTTATTGATATCAATAAATTCAGTAACGATGATGCATCCGATACAGAAAAAAATTTATATGCCAAATTTCAGCAAAAACAGCAACAGGTTTTTGATACAATAAGTAACAGGCTGACAGGAGATAATCCTCCGGCATATAAAGACGAAGACTCACAAATGCAGGAATATCTTACCTATATCTGTGATGATCTTTTAACAAACACATTAAACATACTGAAAAGTGATTCCATTGATACCTCTGATGAAACATATAAAGCATGGAAAAATGATGAGAGCATCAGTTTGAAAGATTATCTGAATTATGCTGCCAGTCAGAACTGGATTGATATTTCTCAGATTTCCACTTCTAATGAATATCTGGATTCTGAAGAAATCTATCAGGCACTGACAAATTATATTATCGACTATCTGAAGACAGATACCGGATTCTCCAAGCTTCTGTACAAATATATGCTTCAGGAAGACACCATCAGTGGTGAGGAACTTTGTGTTGTTCTGTATGAACAGGGAGTTCTTTCCAAAGAAGATGAGCTGTATCAGACAATGCTTTCCGGAGGTCTGGATGCATATACCTTTATGTATCGAAAGATTGCCAGTCTTGAGATCACTCCAGCTCAGCTTGCACTGGCACCATGTTCTGCTTCTGCTGTTATTACTGATACTACAAGTGGAGATGTTCTTGCCTGCGTTTCCTATCCTGGTTATGATAATAACAGACTGACCAATAATATGGATACTGATTATTATGCCAAATTATCAACTGATCTTTCTAGTCCGTTTTTTAATAAGGCAACACAGCAGAGAACGGCTCCAGGTTCTACATTGAAGATATTATCTACCGTTGCAGGCATGTCAGAAGGTGTTATCGATGACGGTACTTATATTGAATGTACAGGAAGTTTCGATCTTGTAACACCACCGATCAACTGCTGGAATAAACAGGGGCACGGAGCTCTGGATATCCGTGGAGCGATCGAGCAGTCCTGTAACGTATTTTTCAGTACGATCGGTTTTGAACTTGGAAAAGATTCCGAAGGAAACTTTTCTGAAGCAAGAAGTCTTGGTATGCTTCAGAAGTATGCATCCCTTATGGGACTCGACAAAAAAACTGGCATTGAAATTTCTGAAGCTTCTCCTCAGATTTCAGACAAAAACGCAGTTCCTTCCTATATGGGACAGGGTACGAATATGTTTACCACCAGCCAGCTTGCAAGATATGCTTCAACGATCGCTACATCCGGTACGATCTACAAGCTTTCTCTGCTGGACCGTGTAACAGATTCCAAGGGCAAACTGATCAAGGAATATCCTTCTGAAACAGAGGGACAGCTGGACATTTCCAGCAATATATGGGATGATATCCATGATGGTATGTACCGTGTAGTGCAGACTCATGATCAGTTTAACAGACTTGGTGTGGAAGTTGCCGGAAAAACCGGTACTGCCGAAATTGATTACTATCATCCAAATAATGCTCTTTTCGTGGGATATGCTCCGGTTTCCGAACCGAAATACGCAATATCCGTTCGAATCGCAAACGGATATGCATCCGGTAATGCCTGCCTTGCAGCTAATGATATTTTTAAATACATTTTCGGACTTGCAGATGAAAGCACCATTCTCACTGGTTATGCCGCAAGCGACACCAGTAATGTATCGAATGACTAAACAGACTTTATGAGGATACCAGAAGTGTGGAACATTTTAATGGGAGGAATCAGAAAATATGAGTGAGGTCATTGTCATTACATCCGGAAAAGGCGGCGTGGGTAAAACCACTACGGTAGCAAATATCGGGACCGGGCTGGCGGCCCTGGGAAAACGGGTTGCTGTTGTGGATACGGATATCGGACTTCGAAACCTGGATGTTGTTATGGGACTTGAAAACCGTATTGTTTATAACCTGGTAGATGTCATCAATGGAAGCTGTCGCCTGAAACAGGCTCTGATCCGTGACAGACGGCATCAGGATCTGTACCTTCTTCCTTCTGCACAGACAAAGGACAAGACTGCTGTATCACCGGAACAGATGATCAAGCTTACGGACGATCTCAGGGAGGAATTTGATTATGTTCTTCTGGATTGTCCTGCCGGAATTGAACAGGGATTTAAAAATGCGGTAGCCGGTGCAGATCGTGCCCTTGTGGTAACAACTCCGGAGGTTTCCGCAATCCGTGATGCAGATCGTATCATAGGTTTGCTGGAATCCGGAGGGATTCGGGATATCCGGCTGATTATCAACAGGCTCAGGCCTGAAATGATCGCAAAAGGAGATATGATGTCAGTAGAAGATGTCCTGGAAATCCTTGCTGTAGATCTGATCGGTGCCATTCTTGATGATGAACAGATTGTAATTTCCACAAATCAGGGTGAACCACTGTCTGGGAAAAATTCACAGGCAGAGGAGGAATACCGCAATATCTGTCGACGACTTATTGGAGAAGATGTTCCCTATACTACCGTCCGGCGAAAAAGCAGTGTATTCCAACGGCTTGGCAGTATTTTTCGCAGATAAATAAGCACTGCCAGATTATCTTTTCATCACAGAGGGAGGAATAAATATGCGGTTTTTCTCCGAAAAAAAACGCTCCGCAGGTTATGCCCGTGACCGAATGAAACTTCTTCTTGTATCGGAACGCATAGACTGCTCTCCACAGATGATGAAACTTTTGCGGAATGACCTCATACATACCGTAAAAAAATACGTTGTAATTGATGAAACAAGGGTGACCATACAGATTTCACAGGAACCACCTGTTCTGCATGCTGTCATACCTGTACTTAAGAAAAGGGATGCATAATTTATGATTAAACAGTATAAGCTGCGGTTTTACAACTTTCGTCTGGTAGTTTTTCTTCTGGCGATCAGCTTTATTGGAATCCATCTTGTAGGAACAGCTGCCGATTATCTTCGCACCCGTCAGCTTCTGGGTGTAATCATTGGAGTAGTCTTTATGCTGCTTCTTTCACTGATGGACTACTCCTGGTTGCTGAATTTTCAATGGATCATGTATGGTTTTAATATTGTAATGCTTCTGGCGGTTCGTTTCTTCGGCTCAAGTGCCAACGGCGCAGCAAGATGGGTGGATCTTGGTTTTATTCGCTTCCAGCCGACAGAGTTATCTAAAATCATCATTATCCTGTTTTTTGCAAAATTTTTCATGGATCACGAAGATGATCTGAATACATTGAAAACTCTGGCACAGTCAGCAGTTCTTCTGGTAATTCCGTTAATGTTGATCTATGTACAGCCAGATATGAAAAATACAATTACTGTAGTAATTCTGTTCTGTATTCTGATCTATATTGCAGGACTCAGTTACAAAATTATCGGAGGAGCGGCTCTGATTGCAATTCCTCTTGCAATTATTTTTCTGTCGATTGTTGTACAGCCGGATCAGAAACTGATTCAGGATTATCAGAGAAACCGTATTATGTCGTTCCTGTATCCGGAGAACGAAGAATATGCGGATGATATTGAACAGCAGAACAACTCAAAAACAGCGATTGCCTCCGGAGAACTTGTAGGACGTGCTTTCAGTAATGACACAAGTGTTACTTCCGTGAATGATGGAAACTTTGTTTCTGAGAATCAGACAGACTTTATTTTTGCAGTGGCAGGAGAGCAATATGGATTTATTGGCTGTACTCTGATCGTGCTGCTGCTGTTTCTGATTACTTTTGAATGTATTCGGATGAGCCTTCGGGCCAAGGATCTTGCCGGAAAGATCATATGTTGTGGAGTGGGAAGCATTGTTTCCATACAGAGTTTTATCAATATCTGTGTTGCTACCGGACTTGCGCCTAATACCGGTACTCCGCTGCCTTTTGTAAGCTATGGTCTTACCTCTCTGATCAGTCTGTTCATTGGTATGGGACTTGTTCTCAATGTAGGACTGCAGAGCAGTGCATATAATAAAGAATTACAGAAGAAAGAGCAGAAAAAGGATGCCTACTTTCGGAAAGAGGAATATTTATGACACATAAAGAACCTGTGAAAAAAACTGCACGTCCTGGAAGTACTCCCGGACATCGGTCTTCCAAAGCCGCAACTCGCACAGCTTCCGCTGGGAAAGACAGAGTTTCTGATCCATCTGCAAAAGCTGTTCCCTCCAGGCGCAAAACACAATCAGTCAGAATGAAACGGATGCGCCGCAAAAAGATCCGCAATACCGTTCTTCTGCTTCTTCTGCTGGTCGTCCTGTGTGGAGCAGGGGGATTTGGAGTCTACATGTTAAAAGGCGGGAATTTTTCCACCCCGGTTAATTCTTTCAACGCCTTTTCCGAATTTGATAATACACTGGTCTCAAAAGAGGAACAGAGAGCAGAGGGCTTTGCTCAGAATCTCTGCGTTGTTACCAAGGATGTTCCTCTGGACTCGGTCAGTCTGGATGATAACCAGTCCGGTGTTCTTTTGAACCTCAGTGACAAAAAGGTCCTCTATGCAAAAGGTGCCTACAATAAGGTATATCCAGCCAGTATCACAAAGATCATGACCGCAATGCTGGCTCTGAAATACGGCAATATGGATGATACCGTAACGATCTCCCAGGAAAATGTTACGCTGGAATCCGGGTCACAGGTTGCAGGTTTTATGGAAGGCGACCAGGTCACCATGGACCAGCTGCTTCACTGCCTTCTGGTCTATTCCGCCAATGATGCAGCTTCTGCCATTGCAGAACATGTAGGCGGTTCCACAGATAAATTTGTGGAAATGATGAACAGTTTTGCCGCTGAGCTTGGATGCACAGGAACTCATTTTACCAATCCTCATGGCCTTCAGGACGAAAATCATTATACAACGCCTTATGATATCTATCTGATGTTAAAAGAGGCGCTGAATTATCCGGAATTTACAGACATCACGCAGATGTCGTCCTATACAGTTACCTACAAACATTCGGATGGCTCAGATGCAAGTACTACCTTAACCGCTACTGACCATTACCTTACCGGTGAGGCCACAACACCGAAGGATGTCACCATCCTCGGTGGAAAAACAGGAACAACGGATAAAGCAGGAAACTGTCTGGCTCTTTTAAGCCAGAATGCTTACGGAAAGCCTTTTATTTCCATTGTTATGGGTGCATCTTCCAAAGATGTTCTGTATCAGGAAATGACATCATTGCTTCAGAATATCAACTGACAGAAAATCATTACATCATAAGGAGGACAAGGCAATGATCATTACAATTGACAGACAATGTGGATGTGGCGGGCACCGTGTAGGTGTTCTGCTGGCAGAAAAACTGGGACTGGAGCTTTATGACAAAAAGAAGCTTCTGGAAGAATCAAAAAAAATCGGTAAATTCGAGGAAAACAGCGATTTCTTTGATGAAAAATCGGTAAACAGCCTGTTATATTCCATCGCAATGAATTATGGTGAAAGAAATCCAATGACGAATTCATTCAGCCTGGTACGGGAACTTACCAAAGGAAAATCTGTTGTTATGATCGGACGATGTGCCAATATCATATATCAGGATATGCCAGATGTCACCACTGTTTATCTCCATGCAGATATGGAACATCGGGTACATCGTATTATGGAGCGCGACCATGTTTCTGATAAAGAAGCACGAAAACAGATCCGGGAAACAGACAAAAAAAGAGAGCAGTTCCATAAATCCTGCACCAATACCTCCTGGAGTGATTCGAACCAGTATCAGCTGTCTATTGATACCGGTCTTGTGGGCATCGAACAATCTGCTCAGCTGATCATTGATTACATTAATCTGAAGAAAAAAAGTATCTGAACCAGACAATAAGATTCATCTGTCAGGCAGATAAAAAAACAGGTACGCTGTGAGTTGGTCAAACCTGCTCATGAAGCGTACCTGTTTTTTATTTATGCATGTGTTTTCTGAAGATCAGTAGACTTCTACGGTATCATCTCCGGTATCTCCGGAACTACTGTCATCCAGTTCCGAATCAGAATTGTCACCGGTATCCGTACCATCATCAACAACATCACCAGTATCTCCTGTATCATCTCCCTGTGAAGTATCTGGATCAGAAGTGTCATTAACGTTCCCGTCATCAGGAGTATATCCCTGATCGTAATTTCCGTCGTCTCCGGTATCTGGATCACCGGTATCTGTGTTATCATCGGAATCATCCGATCCACTGTAATAACTGTCTTCCGTATAGATTGGAAAATCAGCACTGTCAGAATCTGCATCTACGGATCCCTGTGAAGTTGAGTCAGGAACGGGCTCCGCTGCGTTGTTATCCGGAATTGCCGTAAGATGAGAAATGTTTCCATCTTTGGGGACCACAATATAAATCCCAAGCATTACAATACATAATGCCATGGCAAGTCCGGCGATTTTCATTTCTTCCATATGTTTCATAGACGTCAGTCTCCCTGTCATTTTTTTGTATTATAGCACAGAACCAGTCGTATTTGTAAACCTGTTGTTGTTTTTCATGAAATTTATTTTTGGGCAGTGTAGACACATTTTCCCTTCGTGTTTATAATAAACAATAAGATTGATTTCCATGTAGCCATCGAGTATTTTACACAGAAAGGCAGGATATTTCATGAGTAACTGTATCACCACTTATACGGGAAAACATTTTGATCCCACACAACCTGAAAAAGAACGGATCTGCATAGATGATATCGCACATGCCCTTTCTCTTTTATGCCGCGGAAATGGCCATGTAAAGACCTTTTTTTCCGTAGGACAGCATTGTATCCTCTGTGCAAAGGAAGCCATGGCCCGTGGCTTGCCAAGACGTCTTGCACTGGCAGCTCTTCTTCATGATGCCAGTGAATGCTATATGTCTGATGTTCCCAGACCGTTTAAAAAAAGCCTTCCCGAATATCAGCGACAGGAAGAAAAGCTTCTTTGCATCATATATGAAAAATATCTGGGCACCGGACTTTCTGCCAAAGAGGAACAACAGCTGAAAAACATTGATAATGATCTTCTCTGGTATGATCTGAAATTTCTTCTCAACGAAGAACCGCCACAGCCCAAACCATCGGTCTGTGTTCCCATAGATTATACAGTCCGTTTTTTCCAGGAAGTGGAAGACGAATATCGGATGTTATTTAAGCAATTGCGGGCGGATATTCACAATTCAGATTTACCTGATCATGATTGAAAGAAGAAGTATGTATGGAACGATTGATTTTTCATGTTGATGTAAACAGCGCCTTCCTTTCCTGGGAAGCTACCCGAAGAGTAAAGCAGGGGCTTCCGGATCTTCGGGAAATTCCTTCCTGCATTGGTGGAGATCCCAGAAAACGGACCGGCATCGTAGTTGCCAAATCCATCCCTGCAAAAAAATACGGGATCCAGACAGGAGAACCAATGGCTATGGCCTTTCGTAAATGCCCGGAACTGATATCCGTTCCGGCAGATTTTGAGCTTTATGATAAATATTCAAGGTCTTTCAAAAGTATCTGTGCATCCTATGCCCCTGTGATGGAATCCTTTTCCATTGATGAGGTATTTCTGGATATGACTGGCACCTCCTACATTTACCCGGATCCGATTGTAACTGCCCATGAGCTGAAAGATAAGATACGGACCGAACTGGGATTCACTGTAAATATCGGCATCTCTGTCAATAAACTGCTGGCAAAAATGGCCTCAGATTTTGAAAAGCCGGATAAAGTACACACCCTGTTCCCGGAAGAGATCCCTGTAAAAATGTGGCCACTTCCCGTAAGAGATCTTCTTTTCCTTGGAAAATCCTCTGAAAAGAAGCTTAAGGAGGCGGGTATACGAACCATCGGTGATCTTGCCCATGAGAAAAAGCCCAAGATCCAGGCACTTCTGGGTGAAAAAGCAGGACAGCAGTTATACCGGTACGCCCGCGGTCTGGATGACTCCCCGGTAAAAATGAAACCAGATGAAGCTAAGGGATTCAGTCTGGAAACAACCTTTAATGATGATCTGGTATCCATGGAGCAGGCGCTTCCGATCCTTCTGGAACAATGCGATGTCCTTGCTGCTCGTATGCGCCGCAAAAAGAAAAAATGTACCTGCATCTCTGTAACCTTTCGAACGCTGGATTTCCAGAACAGATCACACCAGATGAAACTGAAAAACGCCACAGACATCACCGACGAAATTTATTTCCACGCCCGAAAGCTTTTTGAAGAATCCTGGAGAGGACAGCCGCTGCGTCTTCTGGGGGTATCACTTACCGGACTTACCGACGACTCCTTTGAACAATTATCATTCTTTGAAGATACCAGGGAAAAAGAACGCCGCCAGAAACTGGATGCAGCCCTGGATTCTATCCGACTTAAATACGGAAATGACAAGGTTACCCGCGCCAGTATCATGAACAGTACCGCCCGGATCGGGAGAAAAGCAAAAGCGCAGATGGAAAATGAGAGAGAACAATAATGTTTGATGAAAATTTACCAGATTCTTTCAAAAACCCCTTGCAATTTTATTCACAATGCACTATAATTTGAAACATATCAATAGCAATTTTATTCAAAATTATTATATGTGTCTAAGGAGGAAAACAGGATGGTTGAACTGATCGTAGGAAAGAAAGGCAAAGGAAAAACAAAAGTACTGTTAGACAAAGTAAACGGGGCTGTGAAGGATGCCAGCGGCAGCATTGTTTACTTAGACAAAAGCACCAAGCACATGTATGAGCTGAACAACAAAGTCCGCCTCATTGATGTTTCCGGATTTCCGGTTAAGAATGCGGATGAATTCGTAGGATTTATCTGTGGTATCCTCTCTCAGGATCATGATCTGGAGCAGGTATATCTGGACAGCTTCCTTACAACAGCCAAACTTGAAGGAAAGGATGCAACCGGAACACTGGATCAGTTAAGTGCCATCGGTGAAACCTTCAAAGTTTCCTTTATTATCAGTATGTCTCTGGATAAAGAAGAAGTTCCGGCAGCATATCAGGATAAGATTATCTGCGCATTATAATAAAATTGAATATGAACGTCCTATTTTGTACATAAAACATAAAAGAACGTAAATTTTAAAGGGATCTGTCGCAGGGCAGATTCCTTTTTTAATCGAATAACTGCTTCACAGTTATTCGATTATGAGCAAGTAGCGAATGCGGATTGCGAATATCCTCTTGATTGCAAGCCGATTCCTCATATGGTAAATCACGCAAAAAAGCATTGACATTACAACCGTTATAAGGTTTAAATTATATCCGGGAGGTTATCTGACCGGGAATATTGCCATCCGGCTAATACATCCGACCGATCAGACAAAAGAGAATCATGGAAAAAAATCTTACAACCGGAAATATCTTTAAAACTATTGTGTACTTTGCCCTGCCATACCTGTTATCTTATTTTCTTCAGACACTTTACGGAATGGCAGATCTTTTTATCATCGGACAGTTTGACCATGTTGATGCCATCACTGCTGTATCAAACGGAAGCCAGGTCATGCATATGTTAACAGTCATTATTGTAGGACTGGCCATGGGCGCAACCGTTACCATCAGCCGGGCTGTCGGCGCAGACAGGAAGCTGGACGCAGCCAGAGCTATCGGAAACACGGTCACATTATTCATGGCTGTTTCCATTCTTTTTACGCTCCTGCTTCTTCTCCTCGTCAGGCCCATTGTTGTACTGATCGGTATCCCGACAGAAGCGGTGACAGGTACCACACAATATCTTATCATCTGTTTTATCGGAATTCCCTTTATTACAGCTTATAACATAATCAGCTCCATATTCCGTGGCATTGGTGATTCCAAAACTCCCATGTATTTTGTGGCCATTGCCTGTGCTGCCAATATTGTACTGGATTACGTTTTCATTGGCTTTTTCCATATGGGACCATCCGGAGCAGCCCTTGGAACCACACTTGCCCAAACTCTCAGTGTGATCATTGCCCTGATATTCATTCGCCACAGAGAAACCGGAATCCATCTTACAGGAAAAGATTTCCGCCCGGATCCTCGTGTGATGACGCAGATCCTGAAAATCGGAATCCCGGTAGCTGTACAGGATGGATGTATCCAGGTTGCATTTATTGTGATCACGGTGATCGCCAATCACAGGGGATTAAATGACGCAGCTGCTGTTGGTATCGTGGAAAAAGTGATCAGCGCTGTCTTTCTGGTTCCGTCTTCCATGCTGGCTGCGGTCTCTGCTCTGGCTGCTCAGAATATCGGTGCCGGGAAGCATGACCGTGCGGCAAAAACGCTCCAGTACAGCATCCTGATCACAAGTGTTTACGGAATCATTATCTCATTGATCGTTCAGTTTACCGCTCCACATATCCTTCAGACATTTACCGGAGATGACACGGTCGTACTTCTTGGCACTCAGTATATCCATTCCTATATCTGGGACTGCATTTTTGCAGGCATCCATTTCAGCTTTACCGGATATTTCTGTGCATATGGAAAACCCTATATTGGTTTTATCCACAATATCATTGCCATTATTCTGGTCCGTATCTCGGGATCTTATCTGGCTTCCAGATATTTTCCCCATACGCTGTTCCCTATGGGAATGGCAGCGCCGGCAGGTTCTCTGCTTTCGGTTCTGATCTGCCTGATCGCCTATTTCTGGTTGAAACACCATGCCGGTCCTGGTCCTGTATCCAGATGCAAAGGAGATTCCAATGGAAGATAAAAAATTATTTCTTATCGGAGAAGTAGCCAAAATGTTCCATATCAGTATGGGGACTCTCCGCCACTATGAGCAGGCTGGTCTTTTAACACCGGAATATACAGACCCGGACACTGGATACCGGTATTATGGCACCAGACAGTTTGAGCTTCTCAACACCATACGTTATCTCAGAGTCCTGGATTTTCCACTCGCCCAGATCAAAACTTTTCTGGATAACCGTGATACCGATGTGATCGAAGAAAAGCTGGTCCATCAGAAAGAAGTGATCGCAAGGAAGCAAAAAGAGCTGGAGCTGATCTCCCGAAAGATCGACCATCGCCTGGAACAGCTCCGGGATGCCATGAATTCCAGGCTTGATGTGATCCAAACTGTCGAAATTCCCGAAAGCCGCGTTGTCTGGCTCCGGGATTCCCTGCATCCGAAAACATATCTGGATCTTGAGAATTCCATCCGAAAACTGGTAGAAAATCAGAAGGAATCTCTGGTTTTTATGGGAAAGATCGGAATCGGGATCTCCAAAGAACAGCTTTCCCAAAAATCTTTTCAGGATTACGACCGGATCTTTCTTCTTCTGGATCAGGAAGACCGATATGACGGAGAAACGGAAACTTTTCCCAGACAGACCTGCGTAACCATCCGTTTCTGCGGAAGCCACAGGGAAGCACCGGCTTATTATCAGAAACTCCTTGCATACATTGAAGAGAAAAAACTCTGTATCACCGGATTTTCCAGAGAAACCACGTTGATCGATTATGGAATTACAAACAATACCGATAAATTTGTTACGGAAATCCAGATTCCGGTGAATATCTGAAATTTATGCCTTCTTATGGAGTGCTTTTTTAGCTTCCAGTGAGGAGGCTTTGTTTATTCTTCATTTCTGTGGTATACTGAATGGCAGAATAAACATACAGGAGCGTTTCTTATGAATCATTTACTGGAAAAAATCAAACAGAAAAATGCATCCGCATTTACCCACAGCGGAAAATTTCATGCAGACGATGTTTTTTCTGCCGCACTGCTTTTATATCTGAATCCTGAGATCACCATCGCACGTGGAAACATTGTTCCGGAAAATTATGAAGGTCTTGTTTTTGATATTGGAAGAGGGCAGTATGACCACCACCAGAAAGACAGCCGTATCCGTGACAACGGCGTTCCCTATGCGGCATTTGGTCTTCTCTGGGAAAAACTCGGGCCGGAAATCCTCGGTGAGGAGCTGGCACAGAAATTCGATGAATCCTTTGTCCAGCCATTGGATATCAATGACAATACCGGTGAAAAAAACGAACTTGCCACGCTCATCGGCAATTTTAATCCTGGATGGGATTCCAAAGGCAGCAATGACGAGGCATTTTTCCAGGCAGTCAGTGTCGCCGGCATGATCCTGGAAAATAAATTTGAGCGTTACCTTGGAAATGAGCGTGCGGACAGACGGGTGGAAGAAGTTCTTGCAGAACACACCGAAGCCCTGGCTTCCGGTGAAACTCCGGCAGAAAATACCAATATCCTGGTACTTCCGGAATTTATTCCCTGCCAGAAGCGCCTTTCCGAAACCAATATCGCTTTTGTGATCTTTCCATCCAACCGGGGCGGCTATTGTATCCAGCCACAGAAAAAAGAATATTCCATGAATTATAAATGCAGCTTTCCTTCTTCCTGGCTGGGCCTGGAAGGAGAGGAGCTGGCTTCGGTAACCGGCCTTGAAAGTGCGATCTTCTGCCATAAAGGCGGTTTTCTCATGACCTGTGGAACTCTTGAGGATTCCATTCTTGCCTGCCGGAGCAGTCTTGCTGCTTTTCATGAGGAAGCTGTGATCGTAAGCCTTGGTGGAAATGATACGACTGACATGCTGCTTCAGAATCTTCCGGAGCTTCCTTCTGCCAGGATCGTGCATCTGCCGGTTCCTCAGCTTCCGGAACTGACTCTGAACGGGATCTACGGAGAACTATCCATGGAAAAAGCAGAATGGAAAAGCCATATAAAAGACCAGCTGAAAGAAATCCTCCGATACAGGCCGGAGGCAGTTTTCGCAGACAATGCCATGTTTTCTCTGTACCCGATCGTCCATGCACTGCGAAAAAAACATATTCCTGTCCTTACAGTAATAGAAAAAGACGGCCAGAAGCTTCTGGTGCGAATCCCATCTGGTTCATAAAATCTGTCAAGCGAAGCAGATATATTTATACTGCATATTCATACAGAAAGAAGGCATATTTATGCGCGAAGAAAAATTTAAAATGGAAAGGCAGGGACTGATCCAGGTAGGAGATAAAGTGAAAATCTCCGAATTTCTCTCTGCTACAAACTACAGCTACATTATTGAGCCTGCAGTAGCCATGTCCGGCTGCTATAGAAACGCAGACCGTATCAAGTCCAAAGAAGGGATTATAAAAAGCATTGAGCATACACCGCGTGGCTTTATTGTTACTGCAGAATTTGACGAATAAGCATACTGCTGATCAGATATCTGCCCCCTTTCAGGGTACATGCCTGATTCGGTTATGATCCGGCAGTTGACAATCTGCCGGATTTTCTGCGAAAAAAACGTCTAATTGTTTCTGGATTATTTTGCAAAAATCTGGTATTATAAAGAAGATATTTGTGTAATTTCTCTAATTATCAGGAAATTACAAATTTTTAGAACAGAGGTGTAATATTATGAGCTGGTACAACGAAGCAACCTTCTACCATATTTATCCACTTGGACTTACAGGCGCTCCTAAAGAAAATGATTACGGAACTCCTGTACATCGACTGAACACACTGCTGCCGTGGATCGACCACATTAAGGAAATCGGATGTACTGCCTTATATATAGGTCCGCTTTTTGAGAGTGTAGGACATGGCTATGAGACAACCGACTATAAAAAACTGGACTCCCGTCTGGGAACCAACGAAGACCTTACAAATTTTGTAAAAGCCTGCCATGATAAAGGGATCCGTGTGATCTTTGACGGTGTATTCAACCACACAGGCCGTGATTTCTTTGCTTTCAAGGATATCCAGAAAAACCGGGAGAATTCTCCTTACGTAAACTGGTACTGTAATGTAAATTTCGGCGGTAACACAGAATACAACGACGGATTCTCCTATGAGAACTGGGGCGGTTACAACCTTCTGGTGAAATTAAACCAGCGTAACCCGGAAGTTCAGAACTATATCTGTGATGTGATCCGTTTCTGGGTTTCCGAGTTTGATATTGACGGAATCCGTCTGGACGCCGCTGATGTCCTGGATTTTGATTTTATGCGTGTTCTCCGTCATACAGCAGATGAAGTCAAAAAGGATTTCTGGTTGATGGGTGAAGTCATCCACGGAGATTACAGCCGCTGGGTAAACGGACAGACCCTTCACAGCGTAACCAACTACGCCCTTCATAAAGCTCTTTACAGCGGACACAATGATCACAACTATTTTGAGATTGCCCACACAGTAAAATATCTTCAGAATATGGGAGATCTGGATCTTTATAATTTTGTGGACAACCATGATGTGGAGAGGATCCATACCAAACTTCAGAATAAGGCACATTTTGCACCGGTACATGTGCTTCTTTATACTTTGCCTGGTGTTCCAAGTATTTATTATGGATCTGAATTCGGAATTGATGGAAAAAAAGAGAAATTTTCCGATGCAAGTTTAAGACCGGCACTTGATCTGAAGGATTATGCAGATGCCGTTACCAAAAATCCATGCACAGCTCTGATCGCTGCTTTAGGTAAAGTCCGTCAGGGTACGCCTGCTTTAAGTTACGGAAGCTATTCGGAGCTTGCTCTTACCAACCGGCAGTTTGCTTTTGCCAGGGATCTGGATGGGGTACGCGTGATCGTTACCGTTAATAATGATGACAGTGAGGCGGAGATGAATCTTCCAACCGGAAGCGCAGATGAATATGTTGGCGCTCTTACAGGTAAAAAAGTACGGGTAGAGTACGGAAGGATCCGTGTCAGTATTGCTGCAAACAGTGGTGAGATCTGGCTTCCAGCTGGAGATATGCCGGAATATAAACCGGTTCAGGTTGAAGTTCCAGAAACTGCCGCAGCAAAAGAGAACGAAAGCAATGCGCCTGAGACAGAAGAGAATCAGGCGGCTGAAGCAGGCTCTGTAGCAGAAGCTCCATCCACTCCTGAAGCGGAAGCTTCCAGCTCACAGGAAACAGCAGCGGAGGTATCGAATCCGGATAAAACACCGGAAGAAATGACCGTAGGCGAACTCCAGGCTGCTATCCTTGCAAAAATGGCAGGAAACGGACCGGTCACAGACCAGATGAAAAAAACCGTATACGACAACATCTGGCATGATTCCCTTGTAAACTGGCTGAAGAGCTTCCGCTAAAATTCAGAACATGATTTATAAATATTTTGTAATTTTGCGCAGATCACAGAATTTTCTGCTAATTTTATTCTTATTTTTTATAAATCTGTATATTGATTTTTTGCAAAAATATAGTAAAATAAACTCAATTTAATGATGATATACAAATCAAAGGCGATCTGGTTTCATACCGGACCGCCTTTGTCTGTATATCCGATGATATTACTTCTTATGCGGATCTTTTTGATCCCAAATACAAAAACAGTGAGGTTCTTCTGGATGATTTTCGCGTAATTATCGGCCTCACTGCCAAGAGCCTTGGATACAACAAGGTCATCTGGCTGAAAGATTGGATCGATCCTGATGAGACAAATATCCACTGCATCACACAGCAGCAGCTAACATGTATACTTTGAAGCAGGAGTTGCACTTCATACAGGTAAACAAAAAATGGCGGAAGCCTTAAACTTCCGCCATTTTCGTTTATCCATATTGATTATCGTTCATCAAACGGCACAAAATCTGTATGATGTCCCACATATTTGTAAGCAGGACGGATGATCTTGTTTGCACTGATCAGTTCTTCCAGACGGTGTGCACTCCAGCCAGGCATACGCGCAATGGCAAAGATCGGAGTGAAGAGTTCTTCCGGGATACCAAGCATGGTATATACAAATCCACTGTAGAAGTCTACATTTGCACAGACATTCTTGAACAGCTTCCTGTGCTCCATGATCAGCTTGCCTGCAATACCTTCAACCTTATCGTAAAGTTTGAATTCGTCTGTCATGCCTTTCTCCTCTGCAAGAGCCTGTGCAAAACGCTTCAGGATCACTTCTCGCGGATCAGAAAGGGTATAGACTGCATGTCCCATACCATAGATCAGCCCTGCATGGTCAAAGGCTTCTTTATTCAGCACTTTCTGCAGATATTCCGTGATCTCTTCGTCACTTTCCCAGTCTTTTACATTTGCCTTCAGATCTGTGAACATATTCTGGACCTTCAGGTTGGCACCACCATGACGCGGACCCTTCAGTGATCCAATAGAAGCGGCTGTGGAAGAGTAGCTGTCTGTTCCGGAAGAAGTTACTACATGTGTGGTAAATGTAGAGTTGTTACCACCGCCATGCTCTGCATGAAGCACAAGTGCGATATCAAGAACCTTGGCCTCAAGCTCTGTATACTTGCCGTCCGGACGAAGCATCAGCAGGATATTCTCTGCAAGGGAAAGTCCCTTCTGCGGATTACGGATAAAGAGTGTTTCATCTTTTCGGAAATGGCGGTATGCGTGATAGGAGTAAACCGCGATCTCAGGAAGCTTGGCAATCAGCTCCAGAGACTGGCGGAGCACATTCTCTACGGAAATATTCTCCGGATTATCATCATATGTATAAAGAGCAAGTACGCAGCGCTCCATGGCATTCATAATGTTGGCATTGGTTCCCTTCATGACAACATCACGTACAAAACGTCCTCCCAGATCTTCCATATCAGAGAGAAGTTCCAGGAACCTGGACAGCTCATCTTTACTTGGAAGTTTACCGAAGATCAGAAGATAGATCGTTTCCTCAAAGCCAAAACGTCTGTCCTTCAGACCGTTTACGATATCCTGTACATTGATTCCCTGATAATACAGTTCACCGTCTGCCGGAATACGTCTGCCATTGACCAGCTTATATCCGGTAACATCAGAAATTTCAGTAAGACCGGTAAGTACACCTTTACCTGCAGAATCACGAAGGCCTCTTTTTACATCATATTCCACATAGAGATTGGGATCAATGTGGTGATGCTTCAGCAGCTCCTGCTCAAAGAATTTCATTCTGCCTTTCAGCTGTTCGGAGTCCTCCAGACTCATCATTTCATGCTTTTTTTCCATAATCTTTTTCCTCGTTTCCCCATTGTATATTAAAAAACACTGATACAGTTAAGATTGGTTACATCTTCGTAATCAGTGTTCGGGTATGGCATACATTTGTGTTTACCTGATTAATAATTCTACAGTAAAAATTCCGAAAATGCAAGAGGGTATTTTATTTTTTCGTGCATACCTCTGGTTTCTGCAACAAAGCTATGTTATGATTGTTCCGTAACTTTTTCTATAATAGAAGGGAGAATTTAAAAGAATGCAAAGCAGCATCAACAACATTTATCAGCTGGAGGGAAGAGTCCCTGTCGCAAAAGCGATCCCATTTGGACTTCAGCACATCCTTGCCATGTTTGTGTCAAACCTGACACCGATCACGCTGATCGCAGCCTCAGCCCAGCCTGCTCTTACCCAGGCACAGATCGCAATCCTGCTCCAGAATGCCATGTTTGTGGCAGGAATCGCTACGCTGATCCAGCTTTACCCCATATGGAAGATCGGTTCCAGACTTCCGGTTGTAATGGGAGTCAGTTTTACCTTTGTCACTGTTTTAAGTACGGTTGCAGCCAATTACGGTTATCCTGCCGTGATCGGCGCAGTTATGATCGGCGGTATCATGGAAGGAACCCTTGGCCTCCTTGCAAAATACTGGCGGAAGATCATCACACCGGTAGTTGCCGCTTCTGTCGTAACCTCTATTGGATTTTCACTGTTTACCGTAGGTGCCAGATCTTTTGGCGGCGGGTACAATGAAGATTTCGGCTCTGCGCAGAACCTGCTTCTTGGTACTATCACACTTGCTGTGTGTCTTCTCTGGAATGTACTCAGCAAAGGATATCTGAAACAGTTATCTGTGCTTGCCGGCCTGGTAGTCGGATACATCATTGCCATTTTTATGGGAAAAGTCGACCTTGGTTCCATCTTATCCGGAGGCCTTATTTCCCTTCCTCATCTGCTTCCTGTAAAACCGGAATTTCATGCAGGAGCCATTGTTTCCACCTGCATTATCTTCCTGGTATCTGCGGCGGAGACCATCGGCGATACTTCCGCACTTGTTTCTTCCGGACTGGACCGTGAGATCACTGGAAAAGAAATTTCCGGTTCTCTTGCCTGTGATGGTTATGCTTCCACGATCTCTTCCCTGTTCGGATGTCCTCCGGTAACATCCTTCTCACAGAATGTAGGACTGGTTGCTATGACGAAAGTCGTAAATCGTTTTACCATTATGACAGGAGCTGTATGTATGATCCTGGCCGGACTGCTGCCACCCATCGGAAACTTTTTCGCTTCACTTCCGGATTCTGTTGTGGGCGGATGTACCATTATGATGTTCGGTTCCATTCTAACATCTGGTGTACAGATGATCGCTTCCTGCGGTTTTTCCCAGCGGAACATTACCATTGTTTCTCTTTCCCTGGCCGTGGGAATTGGATTTACCACAGCAAGTGAAAGCGGGATCTGGGATATTTTCCCGTCTATCATACAGTCTGTTTTTGCGGAAAATGTAGTTGCTGTTGTGTTTATCATATCTATTGTTTTAAGCTGTATCCTTCCTGAAAACATGGATATTGAAAAGATCAAAGAATAGGGATGTAAAAATGTTTAAAATTCTCATTGCGGAAGATGACCGGGAACTTCGCCAGCTTTTCCAGCATATCCTGCTGAAAAACGGTTATACGGTAAAAGGGGTTTCCGACGGACAGGAAGCACTGAATGCCCTGGAAAAAGACTATTATGATCTGATCATCTCGGATATTATGATGCCAAACATGGACGGCTATGAACTGGTCCGTTCGCTCAGAGATGCCGGAGATTCCATTCCTGTACTTATGGTTACCGCCAAAGATGCTTTTGATGATATGCGTATGGGATTTCTGTCCGGTACGGATGATTATATGATAAAACCAGTTAATATCAATGAACTGGTTTTGCGGGTGGGTGCCCTTCTTCGTAGAGCACAGATGATCAATGAGCGGAAACAGCGGATCGGGGATACCATCCTGGAGTGCGATTCCCTGACGGTATCCACCTCCTCGGAAAATATGGTTCTTCCTCAGAAGGAGTTCATGCTTTTGTATAAAATGGTATCCTTTCCGGGAAAGATTTTTACCAGGCAACAGCTTATGGATGATATCTGGGGATATGATTCCGCAAGTGATGCCCATACTGTGGATGTCCACATCGGAAGGCTTCGGGAACGTTTCCGCGATAATCCGGATTTTAAGATCGTGACGATCCGTGGAGTTGGATATAAGGTGGTAAAAGCATGAAAAAGAAACCTTTCGAAAATTTAAGCATCCGCATACGTTTTATACTTATGATCATGCTGGAGCTTATCTGTGTATCTCTGATATCCTGGATTGTTATGGATGTACTGCATATTTCAGATGTTCCGTACATTGTATGGATCATCCTGGCCAGTGTGATCGCAGGGGGCGTTCTCAACAATTTCCTCAGTATCCGGTATTTTGGCCCTGTATTAAAGCTGGAAAAAGCCATGCAGCAGGTAGCAGAGGGAGATTTCTCCGTCCGACTAAAAACCGGAAAACATCTGAAGGAAATCCAGGACATTTATTCCAATTTTAATCTGATGGTCCAGGAACTGGAAGCAACGGAAATTCTGCAGACAGATTTCGTTTCCAATGTTTCCCACGAATTTAAAACACCCATCAGTGCCATTGAGGGATATGCAACTCTTTTGCAGGATAGTGACATGCCTATATCAGAAGAGCAGGAACAGTACATAGACAAAATCCTTTTTAATACCGGAAGGCTTTCACACCTGGCTGGAAATATCCTGCTATTGTCCAAAATTGAGCATCAGGCGATCCAGACCCGCCAGAACTGGTACCGCCTGGATGAGCAGATCCGGCAGTCCATTGTTATGCTGGAACCGAAATGGTCCGAAAAAGAGCTCGAATTTGATGTGGACATGGTAGATGTGGAGTATCTGGGAAATGAGAATCTCATCTGCCATGTATGGGACAATCTGCTTTCCAATGCCATCAAATTCAGTCCCTGTGGTGGTACGATCTATATCCGGATGATGCCGGAAGGGGAAAAGATCCGTTTTTCCATAGAAAACGAAGGGCCCCAGATCCGTGAAGACTCCATGAAACATATTTTTGACAAATTTTACCAATGCGACAGTTCCCATAAACAGGAGGGGAACGGTCTTGGACTTGCCCTTGTAAAACAGATCCTGAATCTGTGCAAGGGAACGATCTCTGTAGAAAATATTCCCGGAAGTGGCTGCCGTTTTACTGTTATACTGTAAAATAAATACTTTATTATATCTTGAAAATGAAAACAACGGACATCTTATTTTTACTACAATGAGGTGTTTCCGTTGTTTTTTATTTTGCACAAATTTTTTTATAAACTTCAACAATTGTTGAGAAACAGTTGATATTTGGTTGCAGATCATCTTTTAAAGTATAAGATAGTTATTTATAAAAAAACAGGAGATGTGAAATATGTTATTAAAAAAAGAACCTGCCTACAGGAAGGCAGAAAAGGAAGATTTTCCACTGATCCGGGAATTTATCCGGAGAAATTATAAAGACCGCTGGGAATTTGAGGAAGCACATACAGAAAAACGCCTGACCAGACTTTTGTTTTATACTTATATGATTTCCAGAGACAGTATTACCGTGGCAACCTACCGCGATCAGGTAGTTGGAGTGCTTATAACCGGCAAAGGATCCAAGGTCCGTTTTGCTCCGGTTTTTCGTCTGAAAAAAGGCTATCATTTCCTGCGCCTGAAACTTACCAGAGAAGGCCGCAAGAATCTGGAATATTTCAACAAACTTCAGGATATGAAAAAACAATTGACCATTTCCAGCGAAAACTCCGCTTCCCCAAATATCCTCTTTCTTTATGTGAGCAAAGATTATCGCAGAAACGGAATCGGTACCGGGCTTCTTAAACAGATTTTAGCAGAAAAAAATACCGATTGTTCTATATATATGGACCAGCTGGATCACAGAGCGTTTATGGAAAGCCATGGTTTCATAAAGAAAAACGAGGTTTCCCAGATGCGGGAGCTGAACAAAAAACGCTTCCGGGAAAGCGTAGCTCTTTATCAGAAGAAAACCCATTGAGAAATGCATTTATGAATTACACAGGAGAAAATATGATATGAGAAAAATTGGAATTATGGCTGACAGCCACAGCGGTATTTTAAAAAAGGAAGCAGAGGAACTGGATATTCATGTTCTTCCCATGCCTTTTTATCTGAACGGAGAACTTTTTCAGGAAGACTTAAATTTTTCCAGAAAAGGATTTTATGAAAAACTCCGTGATGGAGCAGATGTCTCAACTTCACAGCCTTCCCCTCAGGAGGTTATGGAAATGTGGGACGAAATGCTTTCATCTTATGAGCAGATCCTCTACATTCCGTTAAGCAGCAGTTTAAGTGGTTCCTGCATGACTGCTTCTGCCTTGTCGCAGGAACCAAAATACGATAATAAAGTGTTTGTGGTAGATAACGGACGGGTTTCCACACCTCTTCACCGCTCTATTCTGGATGCAATAGACCTGGTGGAAGATGGATATACAGCACAGCAGATCAAGGATATCCTGGAGGCTTCCCGTGAAAAAACCGTGATCTATGTTGGCTTAAGTACGCTGGAATATCTGAAAAAAGGAGGACGCATCAATGCCACCACAGCACTGGCCGCAAATCTTCTCAATATCAAACCGGTTATGAAATTTGG
>OLRL01000588.1_pt1 | contig 22676 bp, 19 predicted proteins | sample 1643201 | NCBI WGS metagenome assembly OLRL01 (sample SAMEA3136649, study PRJEB25190) | human gut metagenome | biome: human gut; feature: human-associated habitat; material: faeces | place: Austria | collected 2013
TTTGTTCGGTCATAAAGAGTGCTCCTTCGTGTATTTATTATAGATTATATGACCTAAAAAAATCTGTCCAGTTAATTATAACCTATCCAAATTTTTCCCCCAGTTGAGGAAATACTCTATTGAGTTAGTCTCTTCTTAGTCTCATCAGTCTCATAGTAATTTGAGACTGGTGAGACTAAGATTTACCATTTCTCTAATATATATTTCACTGCCTTTTTTAATCATCACTAATTTCTTCCAAATCATCCAACGATATAACTCCGTCCAATTCCTTTTAACATCCCAATTCTATCTTCCAATCTTTACATTCAAATCAATGAATTCGAAATTCATCTAATAGTACAGCAGCCTTCTCATTTCTTATTTCTGTCAATGCTAATAGTATGTCCTCATATGCATTGATCAGCTTCTCATCCTTTTTTATTTCATCGCTATAGAATATAAAGGATTTTAAGATAATCATATCAACTATCACTTGTGAATCTATTATTTCTTTTGCAAACTGTTCTTTGCTATTTCTAATAGCTTTTGTAAAGCATGAACTAATAGATGTCAAAATTTCTGGTAAGAGTTCACTTATATTGAGCAAATATACTGTGTATAGAACATCATTCAAATGATTGGATCCATACTTCTCAATCTGTACATTCAGAAAGCACTTATCTTTATAACTATATTCTGCCTTTACTTTGTTTACATCCCATCTGCTATATCTTCCTTTACAAAGGAACAATCTCTTTTCAAGAATATTTCTTACATAGTCCTCTGGAATACTATTTACATAAGTTTCAAGAATTCGAATCTTCTTCTCAATGTCATCTCTCTTACCCTTCTCCCTAAATCCATCAACATATGACACCAAAAAGCCACTAAGAACATCTTCATAAAAGTCCAATGTATCTCTGGTAAATATCGAAAAGTCAGTTCCTTTAAACAGAATATCATAAACAGCTTCTGGATTTCGTCCTATAATATTCAATTCTCTTTGAAAATAAGAGGATACTTTATGTTCTTGAAATGTGTCAATTATTTCATGAGCCCGCATTTCTTTACAGTTTTTATGCCATATTTCAATCATACATTGCACAATCGAACTAATAACTATGGCAAATTCCTCATCTTCTGTATCCAATCCACAACATGCAATATTACAGAGAAGGTCTATATCATAATTACTGATATCAAACTCAGAAAGATCTCCCCCCTTACCATCATACAAATATTCTTGAATTATTTCAGACCTCTTATTTTGATATTCATTCCCCTTATTTTCTCTAATCCAATAATCCACGCCACGTAATTTAGGAACCATATTAGGAATGAATTCATACTCAGCATCATTATGATTTTTTATATATACAGCATTAAACTTCTGGTGATTCATTTCATCTTCTGCAAGCATAATAATTGTATTAAAAACCCTACTTGCATAATTCCTATTTTTTCCCAAAAAATAATATGTTAATTCTGCCAATTGACTAATCAATCCTGATTTTTCATCATTAACAATACTCTCTAATATCATTATCAAAATCTGCTTTTTAAGATCATTATTTATATTCTTATTTAATTGTTCCCACAATACAATTACCATATTAACTTCTGCAACATAAGATTGGTTTGAAAATATTTTCTTTACACGCTTAATCCATTCTTCGACTAGTTTATTTCGCTGTTCATCCGTAATATCGCACATTATCAATGCAGACGCGATAAATGTTACAAGTACTTTCTCGAACTGCATTTCAATACGATAATCATCTTTCATCTTTTCACAAAGAATATCAATCACTGTAATAACTTGACCAGCATTAGCCTTTTTATCATTAATATCCTCTAACAAATGATTTATAATTTTGTTCAACTGCAATATTGGTTCGTTTGCATCTTCATTATTCTTAACAATCTTTTGTGCTTCTCCCTTGATCTGCGGTTCAATCATTATTGTCTTTTCATCTATTTTTGTCACAGCAACATCACGAAAATCCATTTTTTGGATCTGCAAATTCTCATTAGAATACGTTTTTTCATCATATATAGAATATAAGTAATCTAAAATAACATGACATCTGTTTTTTATTCCATCATCTCCATAAAGATACGAATTAGCAAAGTATTGTTGCAAATTACATGCACACTTTTCATCTTTCTCATATCGCCTGGTTATTTCTGGAACTCCCATTGATAGCATTATGTGTTTTTCCAACAATTCTTTTGTCGGATTAGAAATAAATTCGCCACTACGATGAATATCAAAATATATTAATTCCATACTGGATGCTAATTCTAATGCATATCCCGGCATTTCTTTTTGATAATTCATCCCTATAGCCTCAATAATAGACAAAAGCAATACGTTGTTTGCCTTTTCATATATAGTATTCTTAACGTATTCTGCTAAGCCTTTAATATATGCACTTTCAGAAGAATTTCTCATAGAATTAATAACAGTCTTCTTTATTACAAAAACAATGTCCGTCAATACCACCGGAAGGTTATGTTCCATGATATCTGCCATCCACAACCATCCATTACCCAAATACACTCTTTTCTTGTTTTCCTTTGGAAAAAAAATTTCTATATTTGTTATCTCATCTGGCTTATTCTCTGCAAATGTCTGTACTGCATTATTAACAAATGATATTGCCCACTCAAGGCCTTTTACGAAGTCACATCTCATAACATACCAGAAAAAAGTGTTATTATACACACCGTTTTCATTATTGTCGAAGTGATTTGCATTGTCAGATAGACCATACGCTCTCACATTATTATGGTCATATCCATCATACCTAAAATGCTTTCTTGACACTCTTTGTCCCCATAATGTTTCCGCTGATTTACATGCCAATTCGGGTAATTCCATAGCAAATAAAAGTGGACATTTTTTCACAACCGCCTTTAGAATCTCTTCAGCAACACTGTCCCTTCTACTAGTTCCAGAGCAATATTCTACTATCATATTTTCAACAAATTCTTTCAGCCATGACTTAGATGACTTGGCCATTTTGGCAACAATAAGGAAAAGCTGCACAATCTCTTCATCATGTTGATAATATGATTTTTCCTCTTTACTCTTTTCTATTAGCTCGTCAATATATCTAATTATTATTTTGTATGCTTTTTCTTCAGTATCCGCAGTTTTATAAAAACAATTTGCATAATCATCACACAGCTTAATAATAGAAGTTCTATTTTTATCTAAACTTATGCGTTCTTCAAAAACCATACCAATTAAATTTTCACGTGCCGCTCCTATCGGTGTTACATTCATTATTAATGCTGGTGAATGATTAATTTTCGCCTCAAATGCATATAAGTTTGTTATATCTAACAATTCTTCAACCACTGTTTCATCGAGCAACTCCTGAAATTCCTTGAAAAACAATCCACAGTATTTTGATTTTACTATCCCAATTTCTGTTTGCTTTTTCCATTTTGCCTCAATACTATTATCCGTTAACAGTGTATATACAAATTTCTCGCGGGCCTCCTGTACAAACAGTTTGTTAGATATCCAAATCTGGTATCGCCTATATATGCAACGTCCGATTTTCTCTATTTCATCAAAAAAAACATTATACGACCCATGACATGCATCAAACGCCTTATCTATATATCGTTCAAAACAAATATCTTCGAAAATATCATATTTCAAACGAATCTTATTCCTACTTTCGACAATAATTCCTTCTGATTTCAATGCTTCTAGAATATCGCTATCTACAATATCACTATCAACACCAACAACAAAACGACTAGCACGTTCAAAAACAATGCGCTCAACAGTTTTTCTAACATCACTTTGTAAGACACCATATTTTTTGCACTTGTCTTTTAAACAGATGATTCTTTCCCATATGAGATTTCTAAAATTATTCTCGTCGTTAATATTTTCTTCTACAAATCCTCCCGATACAATTAAATTGAGATAAAATGGCACACATAATAAATCCGAATATTTTTTATTCTGCTGTAAGGATAAAATAATGGGATAACTTTTAGCAACCTTATCAATCTCATTTTTCGCCAAATCCGGAATCTCGTATGTTTTGATTCTATATTTTGTATTAATCTTCATAAACGCAGAACTATCAGTAGTTCTACATGAAGTAATAATATATACATTGCTGTATTTATCTGCAAGCCTATATATCTCCTGCAACAACGTAAATGCATTGTCACCACAATCTGCAATAAATTCGATAGCATCAATAAATATATACAGCGGTTTATTTTCTAACCACAAGATTGCATCCTCTACATCACAATCCCACAATTCGTTTACTTTCTTTCCTGTGGACAAATTCTCTGCTCGCGTGACTAATACGTATTCTTTTCCCTTTAACAGTTTTTTGCATACAACTGATTTACCAGAACCAGCATTTCCCTGTATCGATACTAATTTTTCTCGTCCTGCCTGTATCGTTTCAATAATTTCTGACCTGTCAATTTCATATTCACCGTTAATAAGCTCTTCAATATTTTCAAGTTCAATTTCTTTACTTATTTCAATCGCACGCAAAAACTTTTTAATGTTTTCCTTATGAGGTTGTTCTTCTATCACCCCCAGCTTATCCATTATCTTGGAAAAATCCGATGATAGCGTGTTATGTAGTGTTCTTTCACCGCTTGACATAAGGGACTTCGTATGCTCATTATATGCGTATAAAATATCCTCAATAATCTGAGTCATTTGCTTCTTTTCCTCATTCCCTATACGCAGCTCTCTATTCTGCTCAAAAAAGCCCCGAATGATTTCTTGTATTTCTTCCTCTGAAAAAATATGATCCTTATATTTATCCCCCATATCAGTTTTAAATCTATCAAGGCAAGCCTGAACTAAAGGATCATCTGAATCCCAATTATTGATATCAATCTCTTTTCTTTTTAACTTGTCTTTTACAATTAATACCCAGCTTCTTCCTGCCTCTTCTAAAGTAACAATAGAGCTAAGCAATCCAATTGCCGCCATTAGATCCATTCGTCAATTACCTTCTCTCTTAATTCTTGTATTCTTATCCTAACCACATTGGTTAAGATGTGGTTAGCTTATTTTTTTACGAAAAATATTTCTGATTTTTACTTGATGGCTTTTCCGGTATTGTCATCTTTAACACACCATTTTTCAGCATAGGAGTTAAATACTTTCTTCTAAAACTTGTCCTGCTATCAAAATAAAATTCATCCATTATTTCTTGGACCGATTTCGGTTCTTTACAAAAATCAATGATTTGCTTGTTCAAATCCTGACCATTTTGGTTCGGATAATGGTCATGATGCTGACCATCATTCCTCAACAACCCCAAATACTTATCACAAGCCTTACACAGAACCATAATTCCAGCCTCATTAATCTCGTATTCCGGCAATGGTCCATCATACAACACACAGGCTTCCCTAATCTTCTCAAATCCTCTTCCCCACGCTTCAATCATACCGCTTTTGAAAAAGATATTAGCCAATTTCGGATTATAAGGCTTTGATGAATGCTTCATAAACAACTTGTCAGTTGAATCCAGATTTGGAGGCATCTCACCATCATTCCAAATATATATCTTGTCCTCGTAAACGCTAATCTGGATTGGATTGCAGCTACTGTAATCCTTATGAACAACGGCATTTAACAAAATCTCACGAAATGCGTCCTTGTGGAACATAAACTGCTCAATTCTCTGGACTCCCTCATAATCAATCAATGCCTTCATATATTTTGTATAAACTAAATCAACGGTCTTATCTACCTGCTCTATCAAAGGACCGTGCACCTCATCCTGATACACCAAATCTGAATCAGATTTTCCAAAAAAGCCGATTTTGATATAAGAACCTGTTACCCACTTCTCTGGATCTTTATAAAACGCAAGCATTGCTGCTCTTATCAAATATCCATCTTCATCAATCAGGTGCAGGTTATCCATCAATATAGTATCTTCCACACTGACTTCTTCCTTTGTAAGCCTTCCTCTTTTCACTGCCTTATCTTTAAATAACTGTATTGCATCTTGCTTTAAATCAGCTACTGTCAGTTTTGGTAGAGGCACACCATCCCATGTTCTTCCCTGCGTTTTTAACAAAGCTCTTTCTAATTCCTTTCCGGTAATTTCACGCATTGTACTTCCTGAACGATAATAATATTTTCCACGAAAACATATTAAAGATGGATATTTATCAACAATTATCTGCAGATACTCAAGTTCGCCTTTATATAACAAATTTACATCTACAATGATTCCCATTGTGTCCGTAATTTTATTGGGGATTCGCTCTAATAAATCCCTTGCATTATCAATACCCACAACATTACCATCGTCATCCGTACCTATGTATATAGTTCCACCGTAGGCATTGGCATATCCACAAATCCATTTTAAATACTCATCCTGCCATGATTCCTTCCACTCTATGGATTGATGTTCTTTTTCCTTCATATATTCACCAACTTTCTAGATTACTACTTATCCACTTCCGTAAAGAAGTATTCCAACGTCTCCACAAACATATTATGCTCAAACAATTCTTTTATTTGTTCCCGATTCATCCATGCAACCTGTGCCACTTCATCCGTTGTGGCATTGCCTAAATCAACCTCTCCATCGTAATCAAACAGCCAAACATCAACAATTTTATTAACCACTTTCCCAAACTCGATTTTCTTAATGTCTGACAAAACAACCTGACCTTTTTCTGGCAATAAATCTATTCCAACCTCTTCTTTGGCTTCTCTAAGCACTCCTTGCAGACTGTCCTCTCCTTTTACTACAGAACCATCCACACATTCCCACATCAAAGGATATGTCGGTCTGTTTGCGGAACGCTGTGAGATAAGGTACTGTCCCTTAGAATTACGAATCCATACATGCACCACCAGATGATATCCATCTATCGGTAACTGTTCTCCTCTGATATGGTCTTTTCCCAGAAGCTCTCGGTTCTCATTATACAAATCCCATATTTCTGCATCCGGCACATACTCCACAATATCCCCAAAATCTGCATGTAAGGTTTTACAAATTTTGCTAAGAATTGTTAGGCTCACCTCTTCATCACGGCGAAGCTTTGTCATTGTGTTAGGGGCAATTTCTGCCTTTTTACGCAAATCCGATTTGCTCATTTCTTTATCTACTAATAATTTCCATAATCGTTTATATGATACAGCCATGATAATTTCTCCTATTCCGTCTTCACATTGTATATATTCTACACATCTATCGTGTCAATAAATTTGGGAATAAACTCCCTAAAATATCTTCTATTTTTCCAATCATTTAAATTTCCAATAAAGGCTATTCTGTATTTTGCCCTCGTACATGCCACATTAAGTATATTAGCCTTTTTTACTACCCAATTCATTGCACCTACACTTTTATCTGAACAACCTAATACAAAAATCACTTCATTAGCATCTTTACCTTGAAAAGTATGCACTGTGCCAACACATTTTTTCGTCCATTTTTTCAACACCTCCTTGTCATTTCCTTTTGCTGAAAAATAACCAACTACAAATTTACGCATTGACTCTGCCACTGTTCTGAAAGGTGTAATTATAAAGATCTTATCGTCTGTGTCAAATAAATCAGTATATATATGTAGTGCACTTTCCAATAATTGACATACTCTCTCTGCTTGATTTTTTACAAAATGATCCTTGCTACCATTTTCTGTTCCTTCAACATTTATCCATCCTGATTTTTTTATCAAAAATGGTTGTTCTTGTTTCAAATAATCTTCCTTTTTATTCGTTTTATTGAACATTCTATTGTCATATGAAATCATATTTGAGATAGAAAACATTGGCTCTATACACCTTCTATGAACAACCAACGGACAACCAACCTGTCTTTCTCCAATCATACCGTTAAACTCATTCATATTGTCTGCTAAAGTCTGAACTGAATTTTCAATCACCTTGTATTCATTTGCTACTCCTGTACTATCAGCAAGTATATCAATTAACACTTTAGGAATTGTTACAACAGGTTCCACTTGTAATGGGTCTCCCACAACAACTGCTTGCCTTGTCCTATAAAGTGCGCCTAAAGCAGACTGTGGCATAGCTTGTCCCGATTCGTCAATTATTAGCATGCCTAAGCTCATATTTCCTGCATGTTTTAAAAACCTTCCAACTGATGCAAATGTAGAAGAGAGTACAGGTATCACTACTGACAAAGAATTAAACAAATGTGGAAACATCTCTTGTTTTTCTGCTATTGTATATTTTCCATTGTTATATGCCTGATATACAAACAGATTTCTTTTTATATATGGCGAATTCAAAATAAACGCTTTTCGCACCTGTAATGAAGCATAAAACAATTCTTCTCTAGCCATATCATATTCGTCAAATGTCCATGGGCATGCATTCTGTGAATTTTCAGATTCCTTAATATTTTCATAGAAATATCTATCCGCAAAATTATTTTTGTATTTGTTTTTCAATGACTCATTATTTCCATATACTTTTTCCTCAAGTATCTGTACTTTCTTTTCTAGAGTAGAGATTATGCTATATTGATTTTCAATTTTTCCACATACTTCTTCTGTATTTCTCTTGGTCAAACTATACCTACGCTTAATGTCTTCGTGCTGTATTATTAACTCATCGACATATTTTTGTTTTTCAGCAACATGTCTACCTATTTTTCCTAACCCCAGAAGGATAAGTAGTTTCTTAAAAATAGAGCTATGCTCTTTAATATATTTGATTTCCTCTTCCTGCTCTAAAGTCTCCTTTTCATTATTTTCTAATTCCGTTTTTACCTCATTTAACTTTTTATTTAGCTGCTCTTTTTCTATAGTCAACTGTTTTAATTCCCATTTTCTCTTAGCTAAGTTCTCTTTTTCCTGATAAAAATCCACTAAAAGTTTCTGATCATTTTTGATATCTTTTCTTAATGATAAAACCTTTTTTTTGGCTATATTAAATTTTTCTATAGCTTCATTCCACGAAATACTATCAACCCTTGCCAGGTCCAATGTCACTTTATTTGAATCATCATTTTTTCTAGCAAATACACAAGATTCTAACACTTCAGCAACATAGGACTTTCTTCCCATACGAGCCGATATTAATCCCCATGCACTTCCTTCTTCTCCCAAAAGATTATCTGCCACAGCTGAAAAATACACTTCCCTATTTATTTTCCTATCAAAATAATCTGTCCTCGTCTTTTCTTTTTCCATGTCACCAGATTTCGGTAAATCAAGCGTTACATTCTCTACTGCTCCATTATTATTTGATACAACGAGAATTCCAAATTTAGCAATTTCTTCTGGTATTTCATAATATTTTTCTATATAACTAGCATTTGATGCAGACTCAATTTTTCGAGAAACAAAATTACCACCATCAATCCCATATTTAATTAAAACTTCTGCCAATTGCACAACATTTGACGCTATTATTTCTTTCAAAAGTGTTGTTTTCCCCGTTCCTGGAGGTCCATTTACTGAGAATATTTTTTCATATCTATCCTTTTCTGATATAGCTATGTTTATAGCTAATTGCTGCATTAATGTCGGTGAGAACTTTGATGGGTATTTTGCCAGTGGAAATCTATCTACTTCTAACCATTTTTTCATGGCATTAACATCGCTGTCTATCATTATCTTTTTCTGATTATCAGACAATAACGAGGTGGTATATTTTATTACATGCTCATTATTCTTATAGTTTTTTTGAATTCTTTCTATTTCGTCCAAGTAAAAGCTAAAAAAGTCACTCGTTTCATCTTCTTTCTTTAAACCTTTGCATGCATAAACCTTATCCGAGGCACCTTCTAACCCTACTTGACTTTCATTCTCAACTCCTAATTTGTCAAACACAATATTTTTAACTATCGTTATGTCTGTAAACTCCAGTATTTGTATATCATTCTGTTTAAGTAATTCATTTACATCTTCATTTAACTTGCATATGTCTTCTTGCATAATATTAACATTTATGTCTTCTGATTTTATCATACAAAGTACAGCATAAAAGAAAGGACTGATTTGCACACCTTCCTCTGTAAGTTTTCCATCTAAGTCTATCTGAACTGAGAAAATATAAAATCTACCTGACAATTCGTTTATCTCTGCATATTTTTCCATATCTAATTTACATTTTTCAGCCATTTTTTCCACAAAGGTTTTAATTTTGTAACAGCCACAATAAACATTTGCACGATTATACAACTTCTCATCAGATTTATGTTTTTTGCTCAAATACTCATTATGTGCCTTGTATTCTTTTAATGGTAAACTTCTTGTACTGTAAGCATTATAATATGCATCAAACAGAATATCTTGTTTTCCCTCTTTTATTGTTAAAGTCAATTCGGGATAATCCGATGGTGTAAAATATTCTTCCAATTTCCAAAAATTAAGTATTTTATTGCATTCTTCTGTTATATATCTGTTTCTCATGCTATACCTGCTTTCTATTTTAATTATTTATACCTTCAGCTCCATTTCATCTTCCATTTTTACAAATCCGTATCTCTCATACAAAGGTCGTCCCATCTCTGTCGCCTCTAAAGTAATCTGTGATATGCCCTGTTTCCTCGCATCCTTTACCAGTAAATCTAATGTATGAAATGCAATCCCCTGTCTCCGATATTCCGATGCCGTATACATATTCATAATGTACGCCTTTTTACCGGTCGGATTATGGTAGGTCGGCATAACCTGATAAAAGCTTACACCGCCCGCTCCAATAAACTTTCCGTTATCATACACCAAATATGCAATATGCTCTCCGGTTTCCAACGCACGCCTATAATATGCATATGATTCCTCCTCCACAACGGACATATCCTCATCATCTGACAACTTATTTGCTGCACGAAGGACAATAATCCTTGTTCTTACCAATTCGTCGATATCTTCCATTGTTGCTCTTTTATATTCAAATCTTTCTAACATCCTACACCTCAACTAACAAAGACTCTCCTTTAGAATAATCTCCACTTGTCCATTGCCATTTTTCAGAAAGTTCTATTTTCCCGTTTTCTTGTACAGTTGGCACACTATGGCACTTACCTGTCTTTATTTGCATATTCTGATTCATGTGGTGATACACAAAATCAAGTTCCCCATTACATAAAACCGATCCAATCAACGAACCTTTTAATATATCTCCACCGCTATATTCATCCCACAATAGATTTCCATTCTGATGATATGTAAAGTTGGTCTGTTCACCAACCTCACCGTTTTCAGAATTCATTTTGGGGATAAATTTTCTTCCATCATAATTTATATCTGTCGAGATTTTATGAAGTTCCTTTTCCATAACTTCATACACAAGTATCACTCCATTTTCTACAGGATAACGCTCATGCATTACATTCACAAATCCAAGCTTTTCATAAAGGGCTGCCACCGGAAGTGACGCATCCAGATATGCCTTATCAAATTTTTCGCCAATCTGTTCTTCAATATTTTTCATAATAAAAGTGCCATATCCCTTTTTCTGGTGTTCCGGAAGGACATAAACTCTTGTAATGTGATCATCCACAAAACAACCTGTTGCTACGATTGTTCCATCTATTTTTAGCACACTTACATAACCATTTTTAATATCCTTTTCTAAAGCATCCTCACTGTGATGTCCGCAGAAAAAATCTACTACTTCCATTGGATAATACTTCGGATATATTGTTTTTATTGTATGCTACACCACATTGTACACAGCCTGTATATCTTCTGGCTTTGCTAATTCATATATCACGTCGTCTTCGTCTCCTTGCTATTTTCGCCTTATGGCACCATATGAGCAAGCTCATGGTGTCGCAAGGCTCATTTTTTCATAATCTTGCTCCTTATTTTACATATCAATCCACTGTATAAATGCAGTCTTGTCAGAACTGTTATAACCGGCATTTCGATAGAAATTCAATGTACTTTCTTCCTTTGAACCTGTAAGCAACATCATCTTGTAGCAATGATTCTTTACTGCAATTTTCTTAGCAAAATTTAGGCAATCTGTAGCATAACCTTTCTTTCGATACTTCCCATGTGTTACCACATTTTCAACAAATGCATATGGACGAACATTTCTTGTGAGATTGGGAATAATCACACATACGCAGGATGCCACAATCTTGCCATCAATCTCACAAACAATCAAATGATGATTGACATCATTTATAATATTCTCCCATGCATTTCTTAACTGCTCTGAATCTTCTGGAATGCTTTTCTCATGAAGATAAAGGTAAAGCTGTAATATTTCATCTAAATCATTTTTGTTTACTTCTCTAATCATTTTTCAACCTAATCTATATCTTAAAGTTCCATCAACCCGTTTTCGTTAAAGTAATAAATATTCTCTTTTTTATATCCATACTTTGAATCTGGAAATGCTATGTGCGGTTCAAATGTAAAATACTTTACATCGCCAAGCTTGGTCATATTACCTTTTTCAATGTAAACTCTATCACCTTTGGTTTTTACAATGGAATGTCCCAGATTGCCCATAAAATCAAGATTAACAAATCCATTTTCCACTATGAACTCATTCATATGATAGTACAATTTCTCAAAGGTTGTTTCCTTCGTAGCAAAACGTAACAATTCTGCATGTAATTTCTCTTCCATCTGGAGACCGCTTTTCCATTCCGGATTTTCAATCAGCCCTATATCCTCTACAACCATGCCGTTTTCTACAATAATAGTTCTCGCATAGTCTCCCCAGATATTCCCCACCTGTGGACTTAAATCAATGGTTATTATATCGTTGTTTCCTATAACTCTATCCGAAGTTACATACTGCTTACCAGATACAGAAACAGTTGTTTCATCTCCTGCAAATACAAATGCACCAACATCCCAATACCAGAACGAATCTGCACCCAACTCTAACAGTTTTTTCTCAGATAACTCTCGAATCTCAAGTAAATTCATTCCCGGCTTGATAGTATTCTTTATGTATTCTATAGTCTGTTTTGCTGACAACTGTATCTGGCTATAAGACTGCTTTTCTATCTGCATATACTTTTCAATCAATTTAGGCTGAATCAACGGATATGTCCAGTTTTGTGGCAACTCATCCATAAGTACAACCTTTTCCATCTCACTATCCAGTTGACCTGAAAATTCCCTTATCTCCGCAAAACATAATAATCCAAATGTTTCCTCACCGTTCTCATTTACACTATTCTTACCCGTGACGGAATAAACGCATATTGGCTTAATATTAAACTGTATGGCACCTGTTTCTTCCTGAAGTTCTCTCTTAGCAGTTTCCAAAATATCTTCTCCAACTTCACGATGACCTCCCGGAGCCTCATAGGTATCTCGTTCCTTATGTTTGCAAAACACCCATTTGCCATTGCTCTGCGAAATAATTACTGCAAATTTCAATAGTGAATCATCTACCGTATCATAAAATTTAACTTCCAACATATCACTTTTCTCCTTCCCATTCTGCCATAAACTCTACAAGATACTCCTTCATAACAGCTTGTCTATGCATAGCCATTTTCTTTGCAGTTTCAGTATTCATCATATCTTTAAGCAGCAGGAGTTTTTCATAAAAGTGATTAATACTTGTAGAATTATGGTTCTGATTATAATCCGCCTTATTCATATTAGTCATAGGTTTTATATCCGGATCATGTATTCTTCTTCCTTTACTACCACCATATGCGAATGTCCTTGCAATTCCAATAGCTCCTATAGCATCAAGTCTGTCCGCATCCTGTACACATTTTCCTTCTAATGTGCTTGGTACAACTGAATCCGTTCCTGCAAAAGAAACTTCATCTATAATCTTGCACACAGAAGCTATAACTTTTTCATCCACGCCATTATTTTTCATAAATCCAACGGCATTTTTCTTAGTCTCGTGTGTTTCCGGCGAAAGCTTGACATCATCTACATCGTGTAATAAGGCTGCTAACTGCACAATCAACATATCCGCATTTTCTTGCTCTGCAATCTGTATAGCCAAACGATAAACCCTCATACTTTCATTTTGACCTCCGTTTTCATGTACCACATTTTATATGATATCATAGAATCGCTACATCATCAATAACAATCGCAACTTCTTGCGATTGTTTCCCGATTTGCAATATACAATTCAGGTACATAAAGTGAATCGGGAATATGCAGAGGAATCATCTCCCTCTGCCCCTATTCCACATCTTATCTTCTGCTTTATCTTTGCCAGCACCTCTATCGACACTCTCATCATAAATTCTCTGAAACTCCTCATAAAGCTCATCTCCAGCCAGCTTTATCTCCAGCCTTTTCATTACATCCGAAAACAACCTTATGCTTCCACTAATATCAGCAATATCAAATCCGAATACATCTGCCTTAACAGAATCACTGACATTCTCAAAGCCACCAAAATCTGATATTCTCCTGACAATCCATCCAACTTCGTCCACAGACTCTTTTTCTTCATGTTCCACCAATTCGCTTTTACCTGTTACATCAGTTATACCTTCGTCCATTCTTGTCACATTCTCATCAGACAGATTGTGAATCTTTGACATTTCTGTTCCTTCTAAATCTAACTGTTGTTTACCGGCAACATTAATTTGCTCCTCTTGTCCATTTCCATCATTATGGCTATTAGCAGGCTGATTCATTACAACAACATTTCCCTCCGACTCAACAACCGCTTTCGTTGTTCTCTCAACCAGCATATCCTTCTCCATCCCCGGTATCTCAATTTCCTTATCACCAACAATCTCTTCATCCTCCGAGACTGTATAATAAGCCGTATACAAATCCTCTTTCATAATGCTATCAGCAAGCTGTAACTGCCTCTTAACATCCATTTTCTCCGATCTCAGCTCATCCAGTTCTTCCTGCACTCCAACATGCCACACCTGATATTCCCGATACTGCTCATCTGTCTTAATCCTGCGTTTCCTGCTGAAGTTTTCCTTATATATCTCCCGCCGTCTGTCATCAATCCGCTGCATCTTTTCCTGCTGTTCGCTCCGGTACTTCACAAGTCCCGCAACATCCTTGATATCATTATTCACAAGCAGCAGATACTCGTCCTGCAGCTGATGAAACCACTTCAATTCTTCCGTATATTTTGCCCCACCAACCACAAATCGTTTCTGCTCTACAATTCTCAGCCTATATAGTTTTGCATAAAATCGTTTCTGGTATGGTGATAACTTCGCCCTGTGCAATCCTCTTATATCCGACGAATAAAAATAAGGCTTTGTCATCCAAGGCATATCTACATAAGGTCTCAGCTTGTCCTCTGCAAACATTTCGTTACTGTTCACAGGCAGGCATTTTCTGAACTGAAAATGCCGTATGATACAGTGGTGGCAGCAGATTTTGCCGATTTGGAATGCGAAGCATCGGCAAAATCCGTTACTGGAACGAGGTACGAGTGAACAGTAACAACATTTCATCCATCTTTGCCAGACTATGATAATATTGAAATCCCGGTGTCTGCACCTCCATCCACGCATTCTTCCTGAATACATATCCCAGACTTCTCATCAGATACCTGAAATGTTCCACATTTCCTGCCGCATACGCACACATCTTAGCATCACGAAGTATAATATCTTTCATCGACATTTCCTTTTCCCACTGGTCTCTGCTGATATTCTTAGGGTTTCTGCTGTACTCTGCCGGCATGATAGCAAGTCCCAGCTCATCACAATATTTATTCGTAATCGGTTGCAAATGATTCTTCCAGTTTCATTTCGGTGAATTATACTTTTTCCCGGTTGTTACACTTACACTGTTCCATATTAAATGACCATGCATGTGTTCCCTGTCTGTATGAACCGCAAATACAGCTTCATAATCATCCCCAAGTACATCCTTCGCAAAATGTTCCAATACATACATCGCCTGTTCTGCCGAAACCTTCTCCTCAGGTGAGAAAGAAATAATCACATGATATCCTTGTCTGTTACCTGTCTTGTGAAATATATTCTTTGTTTCTACCATTTGCTCAAATGCAGTATCCGGCAGGCAGTTGATACTGCCCACTAGAACACATCCAATTTACCGCCATTGAAATTTTTGTGCCACCATAGTTTTCCTGAACAAAACGTTGATAGCATTCATAGAACTGAGATTTTTCATATCCATCTGGATTCTTTTCTTTGTAATCCAGCCAACAGAATGAAATATTTACTCTACTGTTTGGGGCATGAATACGATCATAGTAATACTGAAAATCTGGAAGTGGAACTTCTTTGCGTTGAAGATTTTTCTGTGGGTAAAAGAGGTTCTCTACTTCTTTTGGTGACATAGCTTCAAGCTCGTCAATGGTGAGCTCAAGAGCCTTATATCGACTCATGATCAAGTTAAGAGTGCTTGATCCGATTCGAAAACGATCCATAACAGATCTGGTTGGGCACTTATTCAGACGCATCTGAATAGCACCAATAATAGTGTTGTAGTCCTGCATAAAAATGCCTCCTTTCGTAATCTAAAAATAATGACTACGAAAAAACTATAACACTTTATAAGAATGCGTGATCCGACGAAGCGGAAAAGTGTTCCGTTACAACCGGAAACACTGATCCGTTGCTAGCGGAATCGGTGATCCTATGAAGCGGAATTTGCAAAGTAGTTGCTATTAGTAGCAAAATAGTAGCAGAGCAAAAGAAAAAGTCTCGGAATCCGCTTGTTTAGCGAGTTCCAAGACTTGTGGCTCTTATTCAAACTCTTTTTCGGGTCCGATTTTTCATATAAATCTGATGTTATTACGTTTCAAAACCGCATTATTTTGATACGGTTTTGTATCTTTTTAATGTGGTTCCAAAACTACTGTACCCAAATTGTACCCATATCAACAGATAATATACTCTATAAATCACGAGCTCCTTGTTTATAATTTGTATTATTAAGTAAGGATGCTGTTTTAAAATTAATATCAGCTGTATCCATGCTTCTACTCATAATTTCTTGAATATTATCTCTACATACATTATCAATATTTTTTTGCAAGGCTCCCTCCATATGATATAATGGCAAAACATTGTTTTTAAAGTCCTGACTAGAAAGTTCTCCCATATCATCATAAGTATAGTTCAAAACTTTTTTATCGGCAAAACCATGTATGTATGCTTTTCCAAAGAAAGAATCTCTTTTCAACTTTTTTAATACATGCTGTGAAACATTTTTTTCTGCTGATTTGTCTTTCAAGTTGATAACAAAATTGACCATTTGCCTCTCTATTATAGCCGACCAATTAAAATCAGATTTTAATAATGTTCTTGAAAGAATAACCTTATCAAAGTGTGCCTTAACATAGTTACTTTCATCAACCATATATCTTCCTAGTAAAAATGTACCCATTTCATCTGCGTAAACGCATAAGTCACTTTCATATGTACAGTACATTAAGGATATCCACCCTTTAAATCGCTGCAATTCATTCTCAACATCACAATCATTTCTATATAAATAGGGAGCAAATATCCAGCCACTCGAACTTACTATTGGTGCAATTTCATAATTCCACATAAGAAACTTTTCCGCATTACAAACTGTTACTAATATTTTCTTCTTTTTAACTCCCCGTATAATATGTCTGTTGATATATGCTTCTCTAGCCATTAAAAGTGCCTCAACACTATAATAGTCATCATAATCATCCCATGTCGATTTATCTTTATCTTTATCTAAAATAACTTCTACCATACCTACATCTAAACTATATCTATCTTTTGATAACATATTCAGAAATGCATAAATAGTATCTTTTCTACTCTCGTTTATAATGATTATGTCTAATTCACAGCCATCCATATCCAGCAATTCATTTGTCTGAAAATTACAGCATTCTTCATTTGGAACAATCAGTATACAATCTAAATCATTTGGATCCGGCTTATTTGTTATGAATGAACCACCTATAATCACACTGCTCGCATTTCTATTTAATGCAAAAGCAAACATTTGCTCTAACACTTCTTTATAATTACTTCTAATAGTATTATTACCATAGCAAAATCTTTCAAAAAATTCATCCGACTTACATACATGCACCCCTTTATCCAATGTACCTCTCAAATTAAATTCTGGTAAACTCATACGATTTCTCCTCGTATAATAAGTGTATAGCCAGTAGAAACGATGGTTATGCACTTATTCTTTCTATAGATTTATAGATGATCTGAGACACCTGGGATAATCCCTTTCCATCTCATCTACTTTGGTTATTAGTTACATAGGTTATTCTGTGGTATGATATCAGCAGAGTCTGATGTCTAGAGGCTCTGCTTTGTCTCCTTTCAGCCCGATCTCGGTGCCTGCTTAGAAAGCTTGCAGCCTGATTCATATGTCATATTCCGCTTACACAGATGTTTCATCCTCTGGCGTACAGCACCAGCAAAAGAGCTGCCAGAGTGTATGCTTATTACGCGAGGTTTCGGTCAGCATATGATTCCCAGGATAAACCTTTTACTTCAGATTCCAAGAATACTCAATCGGAAAGGCGGGTGATATCATGTTAAAGATTAACCCTTTATCTACGCTTTACGTCGGTATTGACGTCAGCTCAAAATCCAACTATATTTGTGCTTTGGATTTTTTCAAAAATAAATACATAAACTCTTCTTTTGCCAACAATCAGCCCGGGGCTGAGGAATTAGCTTTGAAGATACTTGAGTGTTTAAATCAACACCCCGACTTAACTATGGTTGTTGCTGCTTTAGAATCAACTTCTGTTTACAGCATCCATATCGCTAATTATCTTTCTTCTTGCGAAGAATTGATGCGGTTTAAGCCTTATGTTTTTGTCCTGAACCCTAAATGTACTGCAAACTACAAGAAAAGCTATATAGGACTTGGTAAATCTGATCCTATTGATGCCTTTGTTATTGCAGACTATGCAAGAGCTGGAAACATTGAATCCGAGCCTTGGCGCGGCAGCCAGTTTCTTGCTTTGAAACGTCTCACACGGCATCGTCTTCACCTTGTTGAATGCATGACCAGGGAGAAAACTTATCTTATCTCCAATCTTTATCTGAAATTCAGCGAATTGCAGATGCTTGAAGGAGATGACCAGCCTTTCTGCGATATATATGGCGCTACATCTTCCAGTGTATTAATGGAATACCTTTCCCCGGAAGAAATTTTAGCTTCTTCCGAAGAAAATCTGATTGCATTCCTTGCTGAAAAAAGCTGCAACCGCATTAAGGATATAAGCAAGACCGCAGATTTATTAAAGAAAGCTGCCAGAGATTCTTATCGTCTGGATAAAGCTCTTTATGAGCCTTTAAATGTGTCTATTGCCAGTTCTTTCAACTGCATTGAAACCTTTAAAAGAGAAATCAAAGTCATTGACAATGCTATCGAAAAGGAAATCAAAGGTTTGAACCCAAATGCCTTTATTATTCTTCAATCTATTGATGGCATCGGTCCTGTCTTTGCTGGTGGCATAATTGCTGAAATAGGCGATATAACCGCTTTTCATTCATCTGATGCTCTTGCCAAGTATGCCGGTCTCACATGGAAATCCAACCAGTCCGGTGATTTCTACGGAGAAGATACTCCCATGATAAAAGCCGGTAATCGTTATCTGCGATACTATCTTGGCGAAGCCGCCAACAGTATGAGAAAACACAACGTTGAGTACGGAGCGTACTATCGGAAGAAGTACAATGAAGTTCCGAAACATCAACACAAAAGAGCACTCGCGCTGACTTCACGTAAATTCGTTCGTTTGGTTTATGGATTGCTGGCCAGAAACCAGCTGTACTCTGGCGTATCGCTGGATACATCAATTAAAGATTCTAACTAGTCGAACCTACGTTTTGCTTGAATCATAGGTCTATTAAAGTTACCCTTTTTTCTGAAATACATCTCAAAATTATTTCAAAAATTAGCTTGACATATCACCAGATTGCTTATATATTTGTATATGTTTTCAATTCTCTGTTATCTAATAAACCTTTCATATTTTTTTCTATACTTTTTCTATAGGAAATAAATTTTCCTTGATAAGAATTTATCAGCTCAGCCGTAAAAACATCAAAACATCCCTTATATTCACCTTCTGATATTTCTTTTGCCTTTAATTTATTAGAATACTTCAATATCTCCTCTTGGATCATAATAAATCTTGTTGTTTCGTTTATAGTACTTTCAATTAACCTATCTTTCTTTGATAACCTAAAAAAATAAGTAAAAGTCGAATATAAAGAAACTATTTTATTATATGTAATACCAAAATAATCAAACATCTTTGATATATCAGCGTTATTATTGTACTCTTCCATAACAGATATGATATCCAAAGCATTATATAATAAACCATCCAAGTAACGATACATTTCTATATAATAATTACTTTTTTCAGTATTATACTGAACAATAGCAGGAATCAAAACTAATAGTCCACTTGCAAACATACCCAAACACAAATTTTTATAATATTCAATATGCATTCCCTTTGCAATTTCTGTATCATAATTTGTAAACTCAAAAATGATAGAAATACATAATACAAGTATACAAATAATCATCATTATTACAATTGTCTTTTTGCTGACTTTCATAACATCTATTTCCCTCCATATTAAAATTTGGATATCTTTCTCTTTTGTTAATCTATAAGCCATATTACAGATTTTAACGAGACTAAATTCATCTCACCTCAATAAAACTAAAATATCCTCGTAATATCCTGATACCGATTTACCACTCGGTAAATCTCTACTACATCTTTACCAACCTTATACAGCACAACATAATCTTCCCACACTACATACTTATAATCCGTCTTAAAACTCACACGCTTAGACAAGTCTGCACCAATGTAAGGAAACTGCTGTATATTTTCAAACTGGCGGTAAATCTCCTGTATTGTTTCCAATGCTTTATCTGCATTATCCTCAGCAATATAATCCTTAATAGATTTCAAGTCCTGTGCCACTAACGGATTGATCCGTAACTTCATCATGTTCTATTCTCCCACCATTGTCTTCAGTTCATCCAATGACAACCAGCCATCTCCATCCTTGACAGCCGCCTCAGCCTCTTGTAGTTTTTCTAAAAGCTTCTTTTCTGCTTTATCACGCTCATAATCTTCTATATCCATTACCACAAATCTTCCCCTTCCGTTTTTCGTAAGGAAAACAGGCTCTCCCACCTGACAGTTCTTCAACACTTCATTGTAATTTCTCAAATCAGATACCGGTAATATATTTGGCATAGTTACCATCCTTTCAAAATCAATACTATATTCTATCTTTTATTATAGCCAAAAACGCTGTAAAAATCAACGAAGGTTTTTACAGCGTTTCCCTTATTTGCAGTGCCTGTTACTGTTCAGACCATTGTAAAAACTGACGAAATTTAAAAAAATATATTTGTGGATAAACTCAAGCAGGATGGAAAGTTTCGTTAACGACTTCCGAATCCTGCTTTTTCTTTTGAAATTATAAACAGTACCTGCATATTTTCCTGCTTTTACATGGCTGGAATACGGATTTCCCCTCCTGCTTCTTTCATTTTTCTTCCGGTTATCCACCGTCATTCTGCCAGTCCCGGAATTCGTCCGATTTCCCATTCGTCCCTGTTTTTGCTGTACTTATCCTATACTTAAGGAGGCACAAATGAACGCAGATGATAAAAGCAAACTCAAAGCATATGAAGAACTTATAGGCAGTCTTGAGCATACAAACGGACTGCAGCACAGGGTCATTGAAACCCAGTCCTCATTGATCAAATCCCTTGAGGAACATAATGCAGAATTAGAAAAAATCATTGATGATCTGACAAACATTTAAGGAAAGGACGCGGCATGGGGATGGGAAATTCTTTTGAAACCATTACAGTACTTCAATACAGGCTGAAAGCAGCACAGGAAGAACTTGCAGCCTTTCAATCGGGAGAAAAATATATCCGAATGGAAAAACAGCACCTTACACAGGTGCGTGCCCTGGAACGCAGAATTGCAAAACTGGAAGCAGCTGTAGCAAAAGAACACAGCCATGCCATTACGATTCGGAATCAATGGTTTGAGATTTTTGAACAGCTGCAAAAAGAATGCGACCGTATGGTTGCCGAAGCAGTAAAAAAGGCGGATATGATGGAAAAAAGGGCCATCCGTGCAGAAAGACAGCGCGACACTGCCCTTGAAAAAGTAACTTTCCAGAGACGGGAACTTTACAAAGTAAAGACAGAGCTTGATGATGAAAAACAAAAAGTACAGAAACTGACGGCACAGATTAACCGTAACTATGAAAACTCATCCATCCCGTCTTCAAAATCTATCGCCCGCAAAAAAATATCCAACAGCCGCGAAAAGACAGGAAGGAAACCCGGTGGACAGCCAGGACACAGGGGGCACTGCAGAAAGAAACTCACCCCGACAAGGGAAATCTATCTTCCTGCACCCGAAGAAGTACTCCATGACCCTGACTTTAAGAAAACATCGAAAACCATTACAAAGCAGAAAATCGACATCAGCGTAGAAGTGCATGTGACCGGGTATCATGCCGATGTGCACTATAATTCCAAAACAGGTGAACGGATCCATGCACCATTTCCACAGGGAGTCATTGATGACGTTAACTATGGAGGAAATTTACGTGCTTTCCTGTTTCTGCTGAATAATGACTGCTGTACATCAATTGATAAAAGCCGCAGGTTTTTGTCTGATCTGACAGATGGAAAAATAAACATATCAAAAGGCATGATCAATAATCTCTGCCAGTCATTTGCAGAAAAAACAGAATCCC
>OLRL01000591.1_pt1 | contig 22615 bp, 26 predicted proteins | sample 1643201 | NCBI WGS metagenome assembly OLRL01 (sample SAMEA3136649, study PRJEB25190) | human gut metagenome | biome: human gut; feature: human-associated habitat; material: faeces | place: Austria | collected 2013
AGAGGAAGCGGCATCCGTTTGATATAGCAATTATTTAATATTCGTTATACTAGTATATAAATTTCTCTTATTTTCCATTTATTTTTTATCTGTATTTTTCTTTCTTCCAATGCTTCTACCGTAAAATATTTCAGCTCACTGATTCTGATTCCTGTCTGTGCCAGTATTTTAATAATAAAGTAGTATTTTTCCCTGCCTTTACTGTCGGCTGCAGCGAGCATTCTTTTATATTCTTCTACACTGATCACATTTTCCAGACTTCTCCGTTTTTGAAGTTTTTCCCCTTTTACAGCGCATTCCCCATATCCGCTGAAGCGCAAATATCGATTAACAGCTGATACCGCCAGATTTACTGTGGAAGGCGCCATTCCTTCTTCCAGAAACTTTTTATAGGCTATGATATTTTTCTTCGTTTGAATGTCTCCTTTTGTATACTTTTCAATTTCTTGTGCATATCTTACATAGATACATATTGTCGCTCCCGCAAGCTCCTGCCCTTCCAGGTATGCTCTGTATTTTTCCATCGTGTTCTCCATTATTTTATCTCTCCTTCTGTTAAGTCTTTAAAACTCCCCCAAAAGTCCGCTGTATCATAAAAGAGGCTGACGCGCTAAATAACGCGTCAGCCTCCATTCTCATTTTTTCTGCCAATTACACAACTGCCTCTATGATTCTCTTTCCTTCTACTTCTATTTCCCGAACTCCGATGTTTTTTTTCTTATTAAAGTTAAAGCTTAACATATATCCTGTTTTGAGATTGTAATCATTCAGATATTCTGCCACCTGTCGTTCTCCACGGGAATTATATTCATTCCCTCGCCAGATTTTTGTCTCCACTATAAACTGTTCCCCGCGATAATCTACAATGATATCTGTTCTTCCTAAGCTTCGCGTACGAGATTCCACATAATAATTTCCGGTACCGTTAATAATAGGACGCAGATACAGAAGAAAATAGCGTCTTCCCTCTTCTTCCAGAAATTCTTCTTTTCTGTCTCCATACAGTTCATGAAAATGCCGGACAAATTTTTCCAGAACTCTTTTCATATCCAAATGACCATCGCAGATAAATGCATTTTTATCCAGAAGAGACGCTTTATATATCTCCGAAGACCTGAGTTCCTCCATTGACAGAAAATGGTTATATAAAAGCGTATCAAAGATACGGTTCGCAGGTATCACTTTTCCATCTGCATTTTTTACAAATCCAAACATTTCTGCCATTCCGATCATCTGATTTGTAGGATTATATGTGATAGGTTTTCCCGAAAAGAGCAGGTCTTTCAGCATTCGCTCCAGTTCCGGGTAATCGCTCAGCTTCCCGATCAGGGATTCAAACAAAGCGTTGTTTTCCCCCATCATGGTACGGACTGCTTCCAGAAATCCCTCTCTGTTCCAGACGTCCCCTGTTTTTCCTTTTTCATCTATGAGCCGGCAAAGGCGCGACACCAGATAAGGATACCCGGAAGTATAATCATAAAGAAGCGCTGCCATCTCTTCTATATTCATGCCCGTATGGTAATCCTCCTCATACTCCAGGAGCATTCCCCTGATCTCGTCTCTCAGCAAACTCATATTTACATCAAAGTCTGACGCGATATTCCACGGGCTGTTTGTTCTATGGTCATCTGAACTGCGTATTTTCCGTTTCAGGTTCTTAATATCATATACGCCTGCAAGAATCACAGACTGAAACGTAAGAATCCCCTTTGTGTCTCTTTCCAGATAGCCACTTCTAAGCTGTGCGAGAAAATCAAGGAACACCTGATTATTCGAAGCGCTGTCCACCTCATCGATCATAAGGACAACTGGCTTCTCACTTTTCTCACATATCTGCTGAATCCAGCGAAAAAGAGTCATAAGATTAAATCTCCTGTTTTCGCTGTCCACTATATCCTGCAGTTTTTCTATAAGAGCGTCTGTTTCGGGGGACTTTTCCGGAGAATGCCGTCTTATCTCCTGCAGAAACAAATCGAGAAAAGCAAGGGAAAACGTATTCTCATCTGCAAAAGAAGCGCTTCCCATAGCCTGAAAATCAAGCCATATTACGAGATATTTGGGCGAAAGCTCTTTGTCAAGCGCTGCAAGCGTAGTTGTTTTCCCGTATTGCCTCGCCCTGTTTATTGTAAAATATGCGCCCTCTTCTACCATTTTTTGAATCTGTGCGACCCGTCTCGTCATATCTGCCATATAATGCTTTCTTGGAATACACGGACCTGTTACGTTAAACACCTTCGGCATTTTCGCTTCCCCCTTCCCTTACCTCGGCGGCAATATACTCCTTTTTTCATACATCATTGCTATATCGTAAACACTAACGGTCTGAATATACGTCTTATGTTTATTCCGCACAACAGCCAGCGCTTCATCGAGCGCTTTCTGTCTTTCGGAATTTATCTTTCTGTCGTGGGGAACGCGATAGAGGGAGGTTGTCTTTTTCACGCAGGTAAAGTCTGTGTGAAGGGAATATCTCACCCACAGATCCCAGTCTTCCAGAGCGTCCAGGGTCTCGTCAAGACCGCCAGACTCCTCAAACAGGCTTTTTTCGAACATGATCGCCTGAATGGGAATGTAATTGTGGTGACAGAGCTTTACCTTGTCAAATTCCTGAGTGTGCGTGGCGTTCCAGCCTTTTACCTCATACACATACGGTTCCTTTGAGCGGACTTCCACAGGTGTTTCAAAAGCAAAGCTGTATGCCGCTCTGTTTTCTGTTTTCAGAAGGTTTGTCACAAGCACCTCCACATGGTCTGCATAAAACAGATCGTCGTCGTCCAAAAAGTTCAGGTATTTTCCTGTTGCGGCAGACATGGCAAGGTTTCCGGCTTTTGACCTTCCTGCCTTTTCCCCGGTTGCCATATATACGATATTTAAATCTCCAAACTCCTCACGGAGCATTGTTTCCGATACATTTTCCCCGTCTTCCACCACCACGATTTCTATATTCGGATACGTCTGACTGCGAAGACTTACAAGGGTTTCCCGGAGAACGGACGGTCTTCCGCAGGTACGTACAATGACAGAAACCTTCGGCGTTTCTTTTGGAAATTCATTTACATAAAATCCGCCTTCTCTGTTTACGGAGTAATCCCAGTTCAGAAATTCCGCGTGAAAGGAAGCGTCTTTTCCCCGGGATTTTCTGGAATAAAAATGCGGGATTTTCCCAAAATGGCGCCAGTACTCCCTGCGAAGCATTTTTTTAGAGCCGGGAAATGCCTCCGGCGTCACCATGAGAAACCAGAATTTCAAATGTCCTTTTAAAATATCCTTCAGACCTCCGAAGCGATAACGAAGCATCATATTATTGATGACTCCGTACACATGCTGATTTGGCTTGACCTCCCCTGCCTCTTCGTAGGAATAGTGCATGATCACGGATTTTGGCACATAGCGGATCTTATAGCCGAAGGAACGGAGCCGCCAGCTTAAATCCACATCTTCCGCATACATGAAGATTTTTTCATCGAAACCGCCAAGCTTTTCATATATCTCTCTTTTCATGGCGAAAGCAGCGCCGCTGCTCCATGTAGTTTCTCCTGTGAGAGGATCGTAATTCTTCGGGTGCTCATAGGGAAACTGGCGCAGCTCCCACATTGCCGTTTTTTCATCGGAAGCCTTCACTGCCTGTTCCAGCTCTTTCAGGGTATCCGGAAGAAGTTCCGTGTCAATATTAAAAAAGCAGACAAGCTCTGAATTTCCTTTTGAAAAACCCAGATTATTTCCCCTTCCAAATCCAAGATTTTCCTGTGATTCAATCACCTGGAAGCTTCCCACCTGCTCTTCCATTTCCGGTTTTATTTTCTTTAATTTTTCCAGAGTATGGTCTGAAGAGTGGTTGTCCACTACATAAATATTTACTTTTTTTAAATCATACTCCGATTTCAAAACAGAACCGAAGCATCTCTCGATCCATTTTTCCGAATTATAAGATACGTATATAATGTCCATTTTCATCTTCTCTTTCTCTCATGCTCTGCCCGGAAACGCTTATCTGCGTTTCAGCAGCTTTCTTAAGGGATTTCTCTTTTCTTTCAAAACATCAAGATTATGCTCCAGCTTTTTAATATATTCCTGCTGCGCCCGGATATTTTCCTCAAGCTGCGCCGCATAAGCCTCCGCCTCTGCCTTTAAGCTTAAAATCTGACGCTCTTTTTCATGGGCGATCCTGTTTAAGTCGTAGTACATGCTGTCATCAAAAGCAGTCAGCCTTTCTGTGTCCTGCAAAAAATCCATCTCTGTATCGGAGCAGATCGCGATCACATAGCGGCTGTCTTTTGGAAGTTTTCCTTCCTTATTATATGTGCCCCTGAAATCGTCCTTTTCTTTTCCTGCAGGAGCAAGAAAATATCCCACCTCCGGATACTGGCAGTATACTGTCCTGTGCTTAAAGCAGGTTCCGAGAAATTCATCGAACTCGTCCACATAAAACTCTTTTACATGGAAGGCATTTTCTCCTTTTACAAGGTCTGTATACACCGCCTTATTAGGAGTTGACATAATAAGAAAGCCGTCCGGCTTTAACACGCGCCGTATTTCCTTCAGGAAACTTTCCTGTATCTCTCCTGTGACGTGCTCGATCGTCTCATAGGAAATCACAACATCGAAGGAATCGTCTTCAAAAGGCAGGCTTTCCACACTTCCTGCCCGGAAAGAAAGATTGTCTTTTCCGTACTTTTTATTTGCGTTTTCCACTGTCTCCGCGCTTATATCAAGTCCCGTTACCTCTTTTGCCTTCTCCGAAAGAATGCTGCTGCCGTATCCTTCTCCGCAGGCTGCGTCCAGAACCTTTTTCCCTTCTACAAACGCGGCTGCAAACCGGTATCTCTGATAATGTTCAATTTCCATTTCTCCCTTGCAGTCTTTTGGAAGAAACCGTTCTCCTGTATATTCTGCGCTCATAATCCTCTCCTTACTCTCTTATCTGAACCATGTCTCTCTCATACTCATGAATCTCTATTGTTCCCGGTATTTCTATATAAGAAGAATTGTATCCTTCGTTGTGTATGGTAACTTCCAGAACTCCGTGAAGCCATGTCAGCATAATATTCTGATTCTGCGTCCCCTGTGCCAGCGCTGCGCTCACCACGTAAGTCCCTCTCATAAGCCGGGGCAGCGTACAGTGAAATACAATTTCCGAAACCTTTCCCTTCCTTCCGCAGAAAGTCTGCTGCTGATTAATGTAATTATTCATATCATAAAGGGGAAGCCCTTTGTTATTTTCAAAAACAAAGCCGGCGATCAGGTTATTCATATCTTCCTGAAATTCCACTGCCATATGCACTTCGTATTCGTGCTCCACCTGAAGATCCGTTGTCATATTTCCGTTTTTATCTTTTATAAAGACGCTTAAAAAGCGGAAGCTCTCTGACTGAAGCTTGCTGCTTTTATAATGCACCCCCGGAAAAACTGCGCCGTCTCCGCTTATTTCCGCCGGGATCACCTCGTCGGAAGCCCCTGCGGAAACGCCCATGTTCATTGCCTTTCTCTTCTCGTCCATATACAGATCACAGACAAGATCGCATTTATCAAACTTTTTCTGTTTTCCGTGGTCGATCCAAAGAACCCTGGAGCACATCTGGCGGATACTTGCAATATCGTGGGAAACAAAAAGAATGGTAACGCCCTTTTTTTTCAGCTCCTCAAATTTTCGGAAGCACTTATTCTGGAAAAAAAGGTCGCCTACGCTTAATGCCTCGTCTACGATCAGAATATCCGGCTCCACATTAATTGCAACTGCAAAAGCAAGCCTTGCAAACATACCGCTTGAATATGTTTTTACAGGCTGATGGATAAAATCACCGATTTCCGCAAAGTCGATAATGCTCTGCACTCTCTCGTCCATCTGCTTTTTTGTGTAGCCCATAATCCTGCCGTTTAAATAAATATTCTGAAGTCCTGTGTATTCCTGGTTAAAGCCTGCTCCCAGTTCCAGAAGGGCGGCTATTTTTCCGTTTACTGCAACGCTGCCTTCCGTCGGGGAAAGCACGCCTGTTATAATTTTAAGAAGGGTGGACTTTCCTGCTCCGTTTGTACCGATAATCCCCACAGTCTCTCCCTTTTTTACGTCCATGCTAATGCCGTCAAGGGCGAGAAACTGCCGGCTGTATTTTTTTCCTGTAATGGAAAAAACCTCCCGCACACGGCTTGCGGGCGTATCGTAAAGTCTGTATTCTTTTTTTAAACCGGTTATTTCAATCATCGTATCCGTCATGTCTCACCTCTTAAAGTACGTCTGCAAAATGTGCCTGCATTTTCCGGAAAATCACTCTTCCAAGAAGGAGAAGGATAAGAGCGAAAGCCCAGTAATAAAGCCCTGCCTGCCAGTTTTCCCAGAAAAATTCTTTATAGACAAAAGCGTCTCTGTACCCCTGCACAACGTAATAAACAGGGTTTAACTTAAGAATTTTCTGCACTGCCTCTCCCATGATATTAAAATCCCACACAATCGGGGTAAGCCAGAAGAGAACCTGCATACAAATATTTACAATCTGCAGCAGATCCCGGAAAAACGGGTAAAGAGCAGCCGCAATATAGCTCACTCCCACAAGAAGAAGAATCATATACAGCATATAATACGGAAGCTGCAAATAATATAAATCCGGGTAATATCCGAATCCGCAGAAAAATAATATGGTAAATGCCGCAAGAAAGACCTGTACAAAAAAGCAGGACAGAATCTTCGTAAGGGGCAGGATTTCTATAGGGAAAACCACCTTTTTTACAAGATAGCTGTATTCCGCAAGCGCCGGTGTCGCGCCGACGATTCCCTCGCTTATAAAAAACCAGGGGATAATGCCGGAAACAAGCCATAAAATAAAAGGATAATCTGCAACAGGCTGAGAGTGAAATCCCACCTGAAAAATAAACCAGTAAATTACAATCGTCATAAGAGGCTGTACAAATGCCCATGTAACGCCCATAATAGAGCCAGCGTATTTATTTCGGAAATCGTCCGCTGCAAACTGCAGCAGAAAACCTCCGTCTATTTTTTTTGTTTTTCCGTGCATTTCCCGTCCTCCAGTATCATTTCAAGATAAATCTTCGCCGCTTTTTCCGTCTGCTCCATCATAAAATGCAGACGCTTTTTCCTGTCTTTATATGTGGCTTTTGTAGCTGCCGCGCTGTCATGCACCACCTTTAAAGACGGCTCATATAATATGGAAAAGCCTTTTTTCCGGCAGCGGTATGCCAGAATATATTCCTCATAAAAAAACTGCGTTTCCGGTGTAAACGCAAGGCTTTCACTTTTTACAAAATCCGGTGTAAAAATAAGACAAGCTCCGCAGGGAACAATATCTTCCTGCCTGCTGCCATAAAAATCTGCGTCCTGCTCCTTACTTCCCTCCGCAAGCATTTTTGACACAAGCGGAAAAGAAAGAGGATAAAGCGTAAGCGCCAGATGATTCATACGAACTGTATACGCAGCTTCTTTTTCTGTGCGAAGCCTTGTATCCATAGGGTTTTGATGAATCCCGTCACAGAGACGCACAATATCCGGCCCCATTACATGACAGGGATGTTTTTGCCTGCTTTTCTCAAGTCTCTTTATAAAATCCTTCTGCTCAAATGTAATATCATTGTTCGCCGCTATGATCCAGGAAGAGCCAAGCTGCTCTCTCGCATATGCATAGCCATTATTATTTGCATGGGAAAATCCGCCGTTTTCATACACAGGCAGCACATGGATTCTGGGATTCCCCCTGTAAAAATCTGCAAACTCCTTCCTGGAATTTTTATCTTTATGTATATCGTTATCTACAATCACAATCTGAATCTGTTCCTGATTTTCAAGCTTCAGAATCGACTGTATACACTTATCTGTAATTGCCCTGTCCTTATAGTGAAGAATCACAAAACTCACTGTATCCATACCGGTTTCTCCCATCATTCCTTCCGTCCCATCAAACAAGCAGCAAAACGGATCCCGCCTGTCCTTACAAGAAAAATCAGAACCTTCACAGCAGCCCTCTGTATAAAAGGTACTTCCGCTCCCTTAAAAAGTCCTGCCTTTGGATTTTTACTATAATCTGGAAAATATGTATGAAGAATCCTTGTAATATAATCTGCCAGTTCCTTTGTTCTCTCTCTTGATGCTCCCGGCGCAAGCTGAAAAAAACAGGTAGACAAAATCCGTAAAACAAACAGCTCGTAAAACTCCGGACTATTTGAAACGCCTGTTTTTTCTATTTTCTGAATGGTTTCCTCAAGAGCTTTCAAAGGAAGAGAAAACTGTCTCAGTCCCCGGAAGTTGTGCATTGCCGACCGGGAATGCTGTCTGTACATATAACCACAGGATATAATTGTACTTATTTTATCACATACAGCTCCGAAAAACAAGGAAACGGGCATGTCCTCCCCTCTCTCCTGCGCCGAAAACCGCACGCAGTATCTGTCCCACAGACTCTTTTTATAAAAGTGAGAGCACACTGCGGAAATCTGGAACACACACTCTTCCCCCTCAAAACGGCGGTATTCTTTCGGGTAAACTTCGCGCAGCGTTTCTCCTGCTTCCGTCACGCAGGTAAAGCCGCAGATCACCATCTCGCTTTCCCGCTCTTCAGCTGCTGCATACAGCTTCTCAATATAATCCGGCGCAATCCAGTCGTCTCCGTCCACAAAGACAAGGTATCTGCCCGAAGCCGTATCAAGCCCTTTATTTCTCGCCGCCCCGGCGCCTTTGTTTTCCTGGCGAAAAAGACGGATCCTTCTATCTTCCCTTAAAAGCCTTTCCAGAATTTCCCCGCTTCCATCTGTACTTCCGTCGTTGATCACAAGGATCTCCAAATCTTCAAATGTCTGGTTTTGTACAGAGCGCACGCATTCTTCTACATATTTTTCATTATTATATACGGGAATAATCACCGATACTTCCGGCATCTTCTCTCTCCTTACTGTCTTTTTCCGCTTTCCTTTCCGGAAAGCTTATTGGATTTTTCACTGCTGCTGTAGAAATGCTCCACAAAAGCCGCCATGCGCCTCCCCCAGAATTTCTCCAGCACAGCCATATCCTCCGCTCTTCTTCTGTCGTCTTTTAACACGCTGCTTGTGGCAGAATCCGGGTGTATCCTGTGCTCCATAGAAGGAACCGGAATGTAGACAAACTCTCCTTTTCTCCTGGAAAGCTCCTCCCACGCCTGCCAGTCAATATTGCTGTCCATATTATTCTGAAAGGAAAATCCGGGAAGATTTTCTCTCGCAAAGGTCACAGAAGGACAGCAGATCGGATTTCCCAGAGAAAGAATCCTCCTTCGGACAAAACGGCTTTTCTGCAAAAACCGGAGCCTTAAAGGAGAAAGCATAAGGCGTTTTATTTTAAGAAGGCGATTGCTCTCCGCTGTGCGTCCTTCTCTGAGCTCATTATAATCCGTAAAAGCAAGCAGAGGACGACAGCAGGTATTAAAAGCTGCCAGTACGTCCTCTGCATAAGTTTTATAATATCGGTCGTCCTGATGCGCCAGCGTCACAAGCGGCGTCTCCGCACAGGAAAGCGCAAAATTCCAGTCTCCCGCGATTCCTTTTTCCCCTTTATTCACAAAGAGGGGAAGGTGATACTTCTCTGCCAGAGAAATGACGGAAACCTCCGGTTCTGACGCAGACATCACAATCTTTGTCCGCACGGTCTGGGAAAGAAGAGACTGAATGCAGGATTCGAGATACGGGCTGTTTCCGTAGGCACAGATCACAAAAGTATGAGAATCTTTACTGTACATCTTTTTCCTCCTCTTTCGTATCTTTTTTCGCCTCTTTTTCTTCCAGCTTTTCCAGTCTTTTCTTGGAATCACTGGTGCGAAGAGCGATTTCCGCAGAGAGGACCGAAATTTTTTCTTCCAGCTGCGACACGATGATCGAAAGCGTAAATACTTTTTCCAGCAAAAGAAAAATCACCACAAGAAATACAAAATTTGCCGGTGAAATGATCCCCAGCTTCTCAGTGAGCCAGTAACAGGCTCCCGGGAAAACGCCCAGGATAAAAAGAACGACTGCAAAGACAACCCAGAAAATGGCATCCTGCATTTTCACCTGAAATCTTCGGATTTTATAGAGAATCCATCCCCCTGTTGCAATCGATGCAAAAAAAAGAAGGATACGCATTATATCTGACATCTCTTACTCCTTTACTCTCTTTCGAAACCACTGAAACAGCACAATAGAAAACAGCATTTTCATCATATACCAGGCAGAGCTTTTAAAATTCAGATAGCTGACGCCTGCCAGGCGCTCATTCATATCTACCTGAACCTCCCTGATTTTCACTCCGCAATTCAGAAGATACGCCAGGGTATCCGGCTCCGGACTGTAGTGTATATCGTATCCGAAACGCTTGATCATCTTTTTATTAAAAAGCCGCATTCCCGATGTGACGTCTCCGATATACTTTCCGCCTGTTGTACACCAGATTGCCGCCGTTAAGATCTGGCTGCCTATCATACGAGAATTGAAGGGCTTTTTCTTTGTCTTAAACCGCGAGCCGATCACAATATCGCAGTCTGACTTTTCCATCTCTTTTACCATATCCTCTATAAAGGCAGGATCGTGCTGTCCGTCCCCGTCAAGCTGAAGAACATGGTCGTAGCCATAATAATTGGCATAGCGCATTCCGCTTTTAATCGCTCCGGAAAGTCCCGTATTTACAGGAAGATCCATAAAATTAAAATGTCTTCTTGCGCATATTTTTCGCGTATCATCTGTAGAACCGTCATTGATGATCACATAATCGTACTGGGGATAATTTTCCGTCAGATTATCCACCACTGTTTCTATACATTCCGCTTCGTTATACGCCGGAATGATAATCAGTATTTTCAATTTTTATCTCCTTTACCTCTGTCCCTACACTATTCCTGTCATTGCCGCAGCCTGCAGTACAAGAAGAATCTCCGTCACAAGAACTGTCAGCCATATGGAAGCCCTCTGTTCCTTCTGGACATGGATCATCTTGCTTTCTGCCAGAAGAAGAAAGGCAGGCGCAAGCGGAAGAAAATACCTTCCCTGTATACCCTGAATGTAATTCAGGTCGTTTTTCGTATATCCAACAAGCATGGACAGAAAAATCAATCCGGCTGACAACAGGCATGATGCCGCCATAAAGATTTTCTGTTTTCTGTTTCCCGCAAAACGATCTCCCTCCATATTTGCCGCAAGGAGAAGTCCGCCGAGAAATACAATGGCAAAAAGCCAGCTCATCTCAAAATCAAGCCAGGAAAGAGTTCCCCCAAGAAAGCTGTGAAGGAAAAAATCCCCTCTCTTCATAAGAGTGTTCCAGTAAAGATACACAACCTTTAACGGGTGCGCGAGAAGATAGGGAAGCGTATACATACCGCTTCCATCTGCCGCCGGTTCTCCCGCCTGGAAAAAAGTCTGCAGCACAGGCATAAATTTACTGATACAGAGAACGAGCAGAACTGACAGGAGCGCTCCTCCGATCACAAGCCATTTTACAGATATTTTCTTTCTCGTCCCCTTCTGATTTTTCCTGCCGGGATTTCCGCTGAAAACAAAGGCTGCAAGAAGAAGCAGCGGCAGATAAACGCCTCCCTTTGTCGTCGCCGTAAACAACGCAAATAACCCAAGAAGCACAAACTCCCACTTTTTCTTCCTCTCCTCATTTCCCATTCGCAGGCAAAGAGCAGTAAAAACAAAAAAGCTGCCGTTTACAACTGCATCATACGAAGCTGACGCGCCCTGCTGAAGCGCAATGGGAAGAAGCGCCGTCATTCCCAGAAGATTTTTCCCGAAAGGAATGAGCCGGATCGCAGCCCAGGAAAGAAGCACAAAAGCAAGCAGATTAAAAATCCTGCCAAGCTGCAGTGTAAACATAGCAGAAAGCCCCAGCAGTCTTCCCAGACTGATCCCTGCTGCCGCCGGCATATATACAAATCCCGGAACGAGACTGGAGGCATCCTGATACGGTACTTCCATAAGCTCTGTATTCTCCGGCTCCGTAAATGTTTCCGTCATAAGAAGATAATGGGAATTTGTTTCCAGACCATTTGTAAGCATATCGCTCATTTCCACATCACAGACTCTCTTATAAATAGTGTATGGATTTTCCGTCTCCTCCACAAAAAGCATTCGATTGGAAAACTTATAAGCCGTATCCAGGTGCGTCTGTTCATCCGGCACGCTTCCCACTGTAAAGAGGCATTGAAAAATCAGACCCATGACAAGAGCTGCAGGAATAAAAAACTTTTCTACGGAGAGCCTTCTTATAGCGATCATATAAAAACACATTGCCTCGAAAAAAAGAAGCGCCGCGCACAAAAGGGCATAAAGACTTTTCAGACATGTATTATCCCCATAATGAAGATAATATATCACGTTTGTGCCGTCGCCCTCCTGATCGTTAAAAGAATCCACAATTACATTTTTCTGATTCGCTGTAATATGAAAAGCAGTGGAATCTCCGTTTTTAAGCTTCCATGTAAGACGCAGCTTTTTGTTTTCTGAATCCTTTAACGGTTCTTTTAACTCCATCTCCACTTTTTTCTGGATCCTGGAATTTAATACTTCCCCTGCCGGCTTCTCCTCTTCAAAATAAACCTCTCCTGTTTCCCCGTCAGAAAGCGTCATAGAAAGCATAGCGCCTGCAGCCACATTTTTTCCGGTACATTCTATACTTATCTTTTTCAGCTCCGGAGTTTTACAGGTAAACACCTCCGAAATTTCCGGCATTTCCCGGGAAAGCACAATTTCTCCCCTGTCTTTATGCTCTGTCATCATGGTATATTCCAGAGGCTTGTGAAGATTTTCCCGGATCTGTGCCTTATATACAAGAATACATACTGCTCCTGTTACCAGAAGCAGCATGAACATCTGAAAAATTTGTTTTTTACTTATCTTTCTTTCCATATTTTTCCACTATTTCCACCAATTCTCTCGCTCTCGCCTCAAAAGAATATTTTTCTTTTATAAGAGGCCACTGAGCAGCCACTTTTTCTTTCACCCTGTCATAATCTGTCTCAAGAGTATGAAGACACCTGTCAAAATCTTCTCTTGTTTCATAATAAAGAACTGCGTCCGGAAAAATACTTCTTAATTCTTCACAGGAATCCGATACAACAGGAAGTCCGCATGCCAGCGCATCAAAAATACGGTTATTTACAAACTGGTCGTTTAGCATATCTTTCCAGTGATCGTTTAAGGTTGCTCTGGAGGCCCGGTAAACGTCCGGAATCTTGCTGTTTTCGATAGAACCGCTCTGTATCAGATCCTTGTTTTCCGGAAACATCGTCGCCCAGCCTGTTCCCCATATTTTCAGAGGAAGCTTATCCTGAATTGCCCACAGTACGCATCGCCTTGCAACGCCTCTTGTATTTCCAATGAAAACAAAATCATTTTCATATTCTTCTTTCGGTTCCTCTTTCGGGTAAAAAAGCTCTGTATCTGTACACTGCAAAAGAGCAAGTACAGGAACTTTCACCTTATCTGCCATTTTCTGTGCATAGTATCTGGAACAGATGCAGACTACATCGTAAAGCTCATACTCCTCCTCAGTGACCATATCCGGATGGCTGATGTTCCACATAATATAAAGACATTTTTTATTTCGCCTGTCCGGTCTGTAAAAATGGCAGCCGCGAAGCACAAGAACCACATCTGCCTCTTCTTCACAGTCCCAGTCCTCTTTCATATCGATCACTGTGTAAATTCCAAGCCTGTCCAGATACCGTTTCAGACTTAATGCATAAGCGTAATCGCCCCATCTGACTTTTTTCGGTCCTTCCGGAGCCGGGCATTTAATGATCCACACAGGACGCTCTCCTGCAAGACGGCGGATTTCTGCCGCCCGTTTTCCCCAGTCATCGCGTCTTCTGAACTCCTGCTCCACATATTGTCTCAATTCCTCCGAAGCTTTCTGTTCTGCTTCTCTGTTTTTCTGAACTTCCTTAAAAATCTTGTCCTGACGCTCTCCCGACGTTTTAAGGCTGCTGTCAAGCGCCTGGAGCTTTCTGTCCAGCTCCTTTATCTTTTTATCTATTTCCCGGAAATCTTTATCCTGCTGCTCCAGAAATTTCTTATCCTGTTCTTTAAATTTTTTATCCAGATAAACCCTGTCTGCTGGTATAATCTTTCTCAATTGCCTTTTAACAGTACTCCAAAAAAGCATAATTTCTCCTTTTCACAAGTCCCCGACTGCCTCATTTCATTGAGTTCATTATACTCAAAAGCAGGGTATAATACAAGTATTTTTAGATATACAGCTCCGGAGCCTGCCAATATTAAAAATGTTTCGGCTGTTATCGCCGAAACATCTGGTTTTCTTCTCAAATATACTTTTTTAAAATTTCATTCATTTCATCAAACTGTTCTTCCATCTCTTTCACCAGCCTGAACTGTGTTCTCGCGCGAACAAGATTATGTTCCGGATATGCAGTCTTAAAGTAAACATCTCCCTGAAGGAAATCTGCAAGGAATCTCATGCCGCATTCCAGAGTCATTAATCTCGCACCCCAGGGAAGACTTTTAATCTCTTCCGGCGTCAGGACATCTTTTGCCATCTCAAGATAACCTTTTACATAAATATCGTAAAGATTAATATCAAAATGTACTTTATCTAAATTCTGCTCGTCCTCTTCTGCCGTAGAAGCCCCAAATCGAATAGAATCCCCAAAATCATTTGCTGCAAGTCCCGGCATAATCGTATCAAGGTCAATAATGCATAATCCCCTGTCTGTATCTTTGTCAAAAAGAATATTATTCAGTTTTGTATCATTATGCGTTACGCGAAGGGGCAGTTTTCCCTCTTCCAGCTGATTCATAAGAACGCCGCAATCCGCTTTCCGTGAAAGAACAAAGTCAATTTCCTGGCGGCAAAGGCGGGCTCTGTTTTTTACATCCTTTCGCTGTGCGTCTTCAAAATCCCGGAATCGTTTGCGCGTATCATGAAATTGTGGTATCGTCTCATAAAGACTTTCTGCCGGATAATCTCCAAGCTGTTTTAAAAAATGTCCAAAGCTTAAAGCCGACTGATAAAACTGCTCCGGCTTCTCCACCTGCTGATAGCATACAGAATTCGGTACATAGTGGAGGCAGCGCCACGGCTGTCCCTTTTCATCTTCAAAGTAGCTGTCACCGCTTTTTGTTTTGATGTAGGATAAAGACTCCCTGTCCAAATCTCCCCCATCCCAGCGGATGATACTGCGGAGATATTCTGTCACTCCGAAAATATTATCCATTACCTGATCAGGGTTTTTAAATACGTTAATATTAATACGCTGGAGAACGTAAAGAGGTACATCGTTTCCATCATGGTCCGGCATATATACAGCGTATGTCTCATTAATATGCCCTTCCCCAAACGGTTTTACATAACTGCACTGATTTCCAAAACCAAAGGCATATACAGCATCTTCAAGACTTCTGCTGTCTGCACCTTCGATTTTTCTTCTGGTGGAAAAAATCACTTCTCCTGCTTCCACCTTCCGTCCGGACTCAATGGTACAGTTTGCCTTCACCACACTTCCAAGACCAATATGGGCACCGGCGCATACACAGGAATCGTGGTCGACAACAGCTCCGCTGTTAATGAGCGCAGCCCGCTCAATCTTCGTATGTGTGTTTACAACAGCCCTCTGCATAATAAAGCAGCCCGGCTCCAGCACTGCGCTTGGACTTACAATTGCAGAAGGATGCACAATAGACGGCACCTCATATCCTTCCTCCAGTAATTTATCAGTCCAAAAAAGGCGCGTTTTATTATTTCCAAAAGCAGCAACTGCTTCCGGATAATCTTCATGTTTTAAAACGTAATCGCAGCACATACCGATCACATCTTCGTCTTTCGCCGCATCATCTAAAAATACAACTTTTTCGTAACCTAAAACTAAAGCGGTTTCTTTTACCATCTGACCAAAACCGCCAGCCCCAAGAATTAATAAACTTTTCATATGTATTTGTCCTTTCCTTTTACAAAAAACTTTCTCCGTTTCTCCCGGTCACATACTCCGGCATTTACACTTCTTCAAAAAATGTATCCGGCCGCTCCGGGGTAAAAATCTCATTACAGGTCATAACTGTAACAAGGTCTTCTGTATCTGAAAGATTGATAATGTTGTGCGTCCAACCCGGAATCATATAAATTGCTTCAATTTTATCTCCGCTTACCTCAAATTCCACCGTTTCTCCCATATTAATATTTCTTTCCTGAATGAGGCCATGACCGTGAACGACAATAAACTGCTCCCATTTACTGTTATGCCAGTGTTGTCCTTTTGTGATCCCCGGCTTGCTGATGTTAATAGAAACCTGACCGCAGTCTTCTGTATGCACAAGCTCTGTAAAAGCTTCCTCTGGAATCGCAGTTCATTTTCATTGCATATTTAAATTTATCTGCCGGAAGGTATGTTAAATACAGGCTAAAAAGCTTCTTGGCGAAAGAGCCATCCGGACACTTCGGCATCATCAAATTTACCGGCTGCATTTTAAACTGTTCCAGCAAATCCACAATCTCTCCAAGAGTTGCCTTATGTGTCACTGGTACACAGCAATATCTCCCATCTTCTTTCAAAACCGTTTCCACACCGTCAAATTCACAGCGCTTTTCTTTTCCCTCAAGCAGATCAAACATTCCCTCAACAAGGTCATCAATATAAAGAACCTCAAGCTCCGTACTTCTGTCGTTTACCGTAAATTCTTCATCATTTGCCACTGCCCAGCAGAAAGTAGAAATAGCGTTGTTATACTTTGGTCTGGAATGTCCCATAAGATTCACAAAACGATAAACATATACAGGAGCTCCTGTTTCTTCTCCATAAGAGAAAAACAACTCCTCTCCTGCCTTTTTGCTTCTGCCGTACTCACTGTTCCCAAAACGCCCCGCCAGGGTTGCCTGTACAGAAGAACTTAACATAATACCAGCTTTGTTATTATGCTTTTTCAATGTATCAAGAAGCTGTGAAGCAAAACCAAAATTCCCCTTCATAAAGTCTTCCGGATTTTCCGGACGGTTTACACCGGCAAGATTAAATACAAAATCTGCTTTTTTGCAGTATTCATCCAATTCCGCCTCTGCACTGTCTATATCATATTCGTAAATTTCATCAACTACTATTCCCGGTCTTGTTTTATTCTTGCCGTCTCTTATATTTTTTCAGATTATTGCAAAGGGCAGTTCCTACCATTCCCTTTGCTCCCGTTACTAAAATATTCATACTCTATCCCTGCCCTCTCTGAACTTTCGACATGCTCTTATAATTCGTCCTCGTTTTTTCTCCAGACCATCTTATTTACCACATTTACATATCCCTGAATAATTCTTACCACCTTCATGGACACGGTTTCATCTACATAATCGGGACATGGTTTTCCAAACACGCCCTTCTGTTTCATCTCGATTGCCATATCTGTGGCATTAAGAAGTTCCTTTGTGGTAATACCTGCCAGAATAAAGTCTCCGGCTTCCAGAGCTTCCGGTCTTTCTGTGGAAGTACGGATACAGACGGCAGCAATCGGGTGTCCAATGGATAAATAAAAGCTGCTCTCTTCCGGAAGGGTTCCGCTATCGCTTACAATAGCCAGCGCATTCATCTGAAGACAGTTGTAATCATTGAAACCAAGAGGCTCATTTACGCGAACCCTCGGGTCAAGCTTAAATCCACTTTTTTCCAGTCGGTTTTTGCTTCTTGGGTGGCAGGAATAAAGGATCGGCATATTGTATTTTTCCGCCAGAGCGTTAATCGCAGTAAAAAGACTTGTAAAGTTCTTTTCTGTATCAATATTCTCTTCACGATGGGCACTGAGAAGAATATATTTATCCTTCTCAAGGCCTAATCTTTCCAGCACGTCGCTTTTCTCAATTTTCTCAAGGTTGCCGCGCAGCACCTCTGCCATAGGCGAACCCGTCATGTACGTTCTCTCCTTTGGAAGACCGGTGTCTGCCAGATATTTACGTGCAAACTCGGAATAACAGAGATTCACGTCCGAAATCACATCGACAATTCTTCTGTTTGTCTCCTCCGGCAGACACTCATCTTTGCATCTGTTTCCCGCCTCCATATGGAATAATGGAATGTGAAGACGCTTCGCTGAAATAGCAGACAGACAGGAGTTTGTATCTCCCAACACTAAATATCCGTCCGGTTTCAGCTCGCTTAAAAGCTCATAGCTTCTTCCGAGAATATTTCCGCAGGTCACGCCAAGGTTCTATCCAACAACAGGAACAAGAATGTCCGGTCCAAACTCACCCTCATTATTTTTCAGCTCAAAATCTTCCCAAAATACAGTAGAAAGATTCTTATCCCAGTTCTGATTATAATAAATCACACAAGTATCAAAGTATTCTCTGCATCTTCTGATTACAGCCGCAAGACGAATAATCTCCGGACGCGTTCCAAGTCCGATACACAGCTTTGTCCTTCCGTTATTTTTCCACTTAAAATTGTACTCCATCTTTTTCCTCCAAGTAAACACTTCTGTTTCTTAATCTTCTGACAGTCTTTCCTGAATATAAGCGAGCTTTGCAATGGTTTCCTTTGTCTCTTCCAGATTCAGAAGCTTTGTATTATTACTGTTAAACTCCGTAAGAGTATTTCTGTCTGCATCTCCGTCTTTAAAATATTTATCGTAGTTTAATCCACGATTATCTGCCGGAACACGATAGAAGTTCCCCATATCGATTGCCTTTGCACACTCCTCATTTGTAAGAAGTGTCTCATACATTTTCTCACCGTGACGGATACCAATTACCTTAATCTCTTCTTTTTTGCCGCCAAATAACTCACATACTGCCTCTGCCTGTGTCTGAATAGTACAAGCCGGAGCTTTCATAATTAAAAGATCTCCGTTCTCTCCGTTTTCAAACGCAAAAAGCACCAGGTCCACCGCTTCGTCAAGAGACATAATAAAACGTGTCATAGACGGCTCTGTAACAGTAATTGGATTTCCAGCTTTAATCTGATCGATCCAAAGAGGAATTACAGAACCGCGGGAGCACATTACATTACCGTATCTTGTACAGCAAATCTTTGTCTTCCCGGACATACGGCTCTTGGCTACTGCAACCTTTTCCTCTATAGCCTTTGTAATTCCCATAGCATTAATTGGATACGCAGCCTTATCAGTAGAAAGACAGATTACTGCCTCCACACCTTCCTCAATGGCTGCAGTCAAAACATTTTCTGTTCCAATTACATTTGTTTTGACTGCTTCCATCGGGAAAAATTCACATGACGGAACCTGCTTTAAAGCTGCTGCGTGGAATATGTAATCAACCCCGTGCATTGCATTTTTACATGACTGCAGATCTCTTACATTAAGTATAGTAAAAACGCTATATCTTGTCAAACCGAACAAACAATTCCTGAAATAAATTTGTATATGTTTTCATAACTGCGTATTGCTGATTATCATTTACCAAGGAAATAATCCCTTCAGAAATTCCTCGCGTACTGTTTTGAGTGATAATCCCTTCAAAGGGGCTATGAATAATTTCAGTTAATGCCCCATATTCACCCGCTACCACTGGTGTTCCTAATATCAATGCTTCCATAATAACCATTCCATAAGATTCCCAAATTGAAGTCAATACAAATAAATCTGCATTTTTTATGTATGGGTAAGGATTTTTTTTGCTCCAAGCAAAATAACATTTTCTTCAGCTTTAGCTTTTTTAATCGCATCTTCTACCAACTTACGATCTTTACTATCTCCAACGATATACCACTTTATCTTTTTGTTTGCTGATTTCTGAATCAAAGAATAAATCTCAGGAATTATCTCTATTTTTTTTTTGTGTGCTCTCTATCCTTGAAACGGTAACGATATTAAAGCAATCTTTTTGATATTCTGGTAAAAATTCTTCCGCTTTTTCTTTTATTCGCTTTACATCAAACAGATTATAAACGGTTCCTACTTTGCCTGCTAAGTGAGGAAATATTTCTTTAAACTTCTTGCTCCAATCCTCAGATACGCAGGCTATGTTGTGATAAACTATAGTTGTAACACCAGTGGCTTATAAGATATAATAATCTCACTAAGAAAAGAGGAAATATCATGTCACAAAATTACGAACCAGAATTTAAAAAGAAAATCGTTCGTCTTCATTTGGAACAGGGACGAACCTATAAAAGCATCACCGAAGAATACGGTGTATCTAAAGCGAGCATCTCCAAGTGGTGCAGCGAATTCAGCACAGAATGCCATGAAAAAGCCAAAATTAACCCTGAAACTATAAATGAAGCTGAACTTATGAAGGAGAATCTGCGTTTGCGCAAAGAACTTGAAGAGGCAAAAAAAGAGGCACTCTTCTTAAAAAAAGCAGCGGCATTCTTTGCGAAGGAAATCGATTAGAGGTTTATCGATTTATTCAAAAATATCACAATACTTTTGGAGTACGTTGGTTGCTCCGAAAATTTGGAATTGTTCCAAATGCTTATTACAACTTCCTGAAGAACCGAAAGTCTGATTATTATACTCAAAAACAGAAAGTACTGAATGAAGTCAGTTCTATCTATCATGATCATGGTGGTGTCGATGGTTACAGAAGCATGAAAGTGTATCTGGAACGCAAAGGCTTTTGCTATAGCAATAGGACCGTTCATAAATATATGAATGGCGAATTGGGTCTTTATTCTGTAGTACGCCGCAGGAAACCAGGTTACACAAAGAGAACTGCTCACAAGACATTTGATAATCTCCTGTCACAGGATTTTACTGCTATTGACATTAATCAGAAATGGTGTACTGATTTTACCTATCTATTTTTAACAGATGGAAGTAAACGTTATAATTGTTCGGTACTTGACCTTCACGATCGGAGTATTGTTTCAAGTATTACAGATAAAAATATAACAGCCGATTTGGCAATCAGAACTGTTAAAAAGGCATTGGAATCACAGCCTGCTATTAAAGGGAAGTTGATCTTACATAGTAATCAGGGGAGCCAATACACGTCAAAAGAGTTTACTGATTTTTGTACAAAGGCAGGTATCACACAAAGCATGAGTAAAGCAGGATATCCGTATGACAACGCACCGATGGAACGGTACTACAATACCTTAAAGAACGAATTGATATATCAGCATGCATTGTAGGAGAAGAAAGCCAAACTTTATTTTCAAATGGTTTCATTTTCATACCTCTTTTATTTTCTCTCATCCAGCCTTCGCCGCTGCTGCCTCTCGCATCAGTTCCTCGTACACTTCACCTTTTTTCTCACTTCCATGTTCGCCTGCCGGGTGATACGTTGTTACAATTTTCGCCACCCTCTCCCGAATATCCTCTCTGTTTTCATAGGCATCGCTCATAATGCCTGTAAGCTGTGAGAGGAATTGCTCCACATCAAAAGGAATAGGTGAACCGATATGGATCAGCTCATTTGGCGTTTTTCGCATTCCTTCCTCAGACATCAGTTTTTCTTCGAAAAGCTTTTCTCCCGGGCGAAGGCCTCCTCATGTCAAGATAGGAACAACAAATTTTTCAAAAAAAATTAAAAAAAGAGCTTCTGACCCCCAGAAACTCTAGCTTTTTTCGTATTTTTCTATTTTTTTAACAGTTGTCCCTATTATCCTGTTTGCCCCTATAGCTTGATAAATTATAGGGACAAAATTGCTGTTTTTTCCCTTTTGCAGATAATTTGATGTTATTCATAAATATTCGCTGTTTTTGCATAAAAAAACACCCCAGATATCTACATCTGGGGTTGAACAGCTTTAAGCAATATCCTTTTTAGCCAACTTGCGAACTTCATCCAAAGGTAAGCCGGTCATTTCTGCTATTTCTTCCAATGAATCACGTCCTCTTGCCAGCATCTTAAGTGCTAATTCTACCGTGTTTTTATGAACAGCCTCTTTTCTCATTTCTTCCATAGCTTTACACATCTGGCTTCGACCTCCTTCTGTCTCCTTTAAATATCGGACTTCTTCTGCCAACAGCGGATTTACAATGTCTTTTGCTTCCTTACAGTTGAAATCATGCATTAAACTTCCAATGGGGTGTTCCATATTTCTATATTCCCCATTTACATATATGATATGCGTTCCATCACCGAATACTGCGTAATCCATTTCCTCAATCCGTCGCTCGATATGATAAAGAGGGATTCCTTTACCAAATTTATCATTTTCAGTAATGAAAATCACATAAGTATCCACTAAATCTTCAAAATCTTCGCCTTTAGAAAGAAGCGTCCGGTCAATCATACTGCTGTGGAATCTGGCTCGTTTTACACCAGAGTCACGATCGGAACGCTGTATTTCAATATCTATGACCTTTCCGTTTGCATCTTCTGCTTGGATATCTAAAATAATGGAACGTTTTGTTGCACTTTTGTACTCAACCTGTGCCTTTGTGGATTTTACTTTAATATCATTTCTCTCAAGAATGGTATTTATGATATATTCGACTGCCTCTATCTTTCCATCCAAAGCTTCAGAAAAAAAGTCATCATCCATCAGGCGCAGTTCTTTCAGCATTTGCAAATCCTTTTCGTTCATTACATGCTTTTCTGTCTCCTGCACATGAGCACCTCACTTCTCTGTCTATAAATTTTATCATAATTGTCCCGGATAGTAAAGGTAGTATTTACTTGAGTTTCCGCAGTTTTATCCACAGTCACCTGTTTTGCAATACATCATTACAAACAACTTTCAAAAAATACCCAAAATATAAGGAATCTTCT
>OLRL01000597.1_pt1 | contig 22299 bp, 26 predicted proteins | sample 1643201 | NCBI WGS metagenome assembly OLRL01 (sample SAMEA3136649, study PRJEB25190) | human gut metagenome | biome: human gut; feature: human-associated habitat; material: faeces | place: Austria | collected 2013
ATAAGGAACGTGGATGGGCTGGCATGGGCTACCACTTTTTAGTTAGAAAAGACGGTACAATCGAGAGGGGTAGACCGGAAAATACTGTAGGAGCACACGCTACCGGATGCAATTCCGACAGTATCGGCATCTGTTTTGAGGGTGCATTTATGACAGAGCGTATGGGACAGGTGCAGATTTCCGCAGGAAAAGAGCTTATTGCCCATTTAAAAAGTAAATATGGTATTAGCAAAGTGCAGAAACATAAGGAAGTAAATCCTACAAATTGTCCCGGAGATAATTTCCCCTTTGAGGCTATCGTAAACGGAGAAACAGACCGTTGGGTGCAGGACAGTGTTGGCTGGTGGTATAGACACGCAGACGGAAGCTATACAACAAATGGCTGGGAGCAGATTTCCGGAACGTGGTACTATTTCGATGGCAGCGGCTATATGATGTCTGGATGGCACTACATCAACGGAAAATGGTACTACCTGAACGAAGAGCATGATGGAGCATTCGGCGCCATGAAAACAGGCTGGGTATCCGTAGGCGGACACTGGTATTACCTGAGAGCAGACGGCTCTATGGCAGAAAATGAATGGCTGCAAGATGGAGATAAGTGGTATTATCTCAAAGAGGGTGGCTATATGGCAAAAGACGAAATGCTGTGGATTGGAAACGAAATCTTTGCATTTTTAAGTGATGGCAGAATGGCAAAAACAAATGACAGAGGGGCATTAGTATAGCCGGGAGAAATCCCGGCTTATTTTATATATAAGCGTTGAATTTTGCGTTAGATAGTGATATGATTATTTCTGTAATCGAAACATTGTGGGATGTAAATTTAAAATTGATATTAAAAAAATAAAATAGTTACATTTTGGAACCAGCACAAGGGAAAACCTTGTGCTTTTTGCTTTATAAAAGAAAAACAGGGTACATATCTTCGTCTGCTTTTGTACAGATGTCTAAAAATTGAGGATCTAATAAAAATACTTTCCTGTCTTCAAATACTCTTTTTCCATTTTTGATAGAATATTTTTTGTGTAAAGAAAATAGAGTACCGTGTATATTTTCTTGCTGCGGAACGTATATAGGCATATCTCCTTTTAAATCTTGTAATTTAAAATCATTATCAGAAATATTGACAATATCAACACTGTCAATTCGCAATAAATCAGACCATCTACCCAGGGACGGGTAGAACGGAGGATAACACAGCACGTTATATATAGTAGTCAAATCCGGCTCGTTATCCGGGCAAATATGAATACGAAGTTTTAAGTCGTTTAAAAAATTACATTCCGTCATAGCATTAACCCACCCCATGTAGCCACCTTTACACTCGGCCCTCACAGGGAAGCGCTTGCAAAATTCCTCGCTTTCTTGCGTGGAAAACACTCCACCCTTCCATCTACGCTCCAGCGAGCTGCATGAAAAAGACGTTCCGGAAATAGATACATCCATTCCATGATATTCTTTCCAGCCACATAAAGCGTGTATCATTCCAATTACAGTGTGATACGGAGGAAGCGGATATGTTAATTCAAGTCCGCCGCTCCATATATGCACTCTAAACTGAGCAGTCTGCATATACCCCTCAAAACGTATCGCTTTCATTCTCATACTCCTTTACAATTTCAAGAGCCTTTCTAACCCCGACTTGATAAATAAAACGGTCTAATAGCTTCAAGATGCTTTCTAATCCACTTTCACTGTATATCCTTTCGACTGCTTCAATCAATTCAGCTTCTTCTAAATCGTCATATTTCAACGAGTTATCAAGTGCCTGCTGATTTAAAGCTGAAAGGTATTCATCATCGTAGAAATCAGAAGGAGAGCATTTTAGCGCATTTGCAACAGCGTCGATAAGGTCGAAATTGCGTGGATTTCGCTTACCAGCTTCCCAGTCTTCTAATGTACGGATAGAAATGCCAGATATTCTTGAGAGAGCTGCACGTGACAGCCCTTTTTCGGTTCTTATTTGCTTGATTTTTTCACCAGATATTTTCATTTATTCAAACTCCTTTTCACATTCAAAGCCTGAAAGAATATCATTATATAATTCCTCAGAGATAGTTTCGTCCATCAGGGGCTTTCTATTTTCATAACCTAACACTTCATCTAAAGAAGCATCAATTCCAGAGAGAGCATACTCTCTATCAAATCCCATATCCATTACTTCGTTTAATAAATCAATAGTTTTTTTCATAATCATTCACCCTCCTGCTTTTTGCAAGTTCCTTTCTCTTTATGTATATAATAATACCACGCATAAGCGTGGAAGTCAAGAGAAAAACAGAAAAAATATAAATAAAAAAATGATTAAAAAACACTTGACTATATAGCGGACATATAGTATAATAAGTACATAAGATAAAGCAAAGGAGATAATAAAGATGAAAAAATATAACTTATCAAAAATCATGAAAAGAGCATGGGAATTAGTTAAAACAGCAGGAGCGAATATCTCCGGAGCTTTAAAGAAAGCATGGGAGGAAGCAAAGAATATGTCCGTAGAAATGAAAGGAACAGAAAAACAGGTTAAATGGGCTGAGGATATTAAAAAAGAAATGAGCGAAGCGTTAGAAGAATACATTCAGCAGATGAAAGAAAAAGGAAGACTGAAAAGAGTAGAAAGATATGAGAATTTTCTTGTAAAATTAAACGAAGTCAATGAAGCGAAATTTTTCATCGACAATAGAACGGCACTTTACAGCTATGACAGACGTCGCTACATTGAAAGACGATTAGATCAGGACGCAATGAATACAGTAGTAGCATTAAAAAAATATTTCGGAATTAAATAATATTGCATTACAGGAGGGAAACGAAATGGCATATACAGAGGCACAGAAAAGAGCCAGCATAAAATACATGGCAGAAAAGACAGATGATATTAGACTGCGAGTGAAAGCTGGGCTTAAAGACAAGTACAGGGAAGAGGCAGAAAAGAGAGGAATGAGCATGACGCAGTTTATCGTAAGCTGTGTAGAAAAAGAAATAGAAAATTGTTAAAAAAACACTTGACTATATAGCGGACATATAGTATAATACATATATAAGATAAAGAGAGGAACTTACAGAGAGTAAGTAAGGTAAAAAGAAATGAAAACATTAGATTATATTTATGGTGGAGTTGAAGAAATCAAGGTAGGAGAAACATATTATTTCGGACAGTTATGTGAAGGCGATGCAGATGCAGAAGAACTCTTAGAGTCTGGTGCAATTGCTGTTTATGACGAAAATGGAGAAGAAATCGTTTGCGATTTCGAAGTAGTAGAAAATGACGAGGACACATTTAAAAGTATCATTAAAGTAATTGACGTTAGATAAGAAAGGGTAAAAATGAGAGGCAATAGAATAGAGTTTTCTCCGGGCGAGAAAATCCCTGGGACACGCTGGACGGTCATTTGCGAAGCCGAGAAAAAGAATGGCGAAAGAATGTACACATGCAAGTGTGAGTGTGGCACAGTAAAAGATGTGTCTGCTAAAAGCCTACGCTATAAAACAAGCAAATGCTGCGGATGTGAAGGAAAAGAGAAATTAAAAGAACTGCACGCAAGAAATATTAAAGAAAAAAATAAAGTAGATTTGACTGGCAAAGTCTACGGCAAAGCAGAAGTGATAAAACGAATATCAGGAATCGGGTGCATGACAAGATGGCAGTGTAAATGTCTGGAATGTGGAAAAATTTTTGAAGTAAACCAGCATAACTTGGGAAATGGTTCTACAAGGTCATGTGGGTGTATGATAAGAAAAAAGGCTTCTGAGAGAATTAAGGACTCCTTTGGAATAACAGAAGGAACAAGCGTAGCAATAATCGAAAGCAAAAAAATATATAACACCAACACAACAGGCGTTAGAGGGGTAAGTTTTAAAAAACAAACCGGTAAATATATTGCATATATTGGATTTAAAGGAAAACTGTACTATCTAGGAAGCTTCTTAAAACTAGAAGATGCAAAAGACGCGCGAGAACAGGCAGAAAAAGAAGTGTTTGGAGATTTCCTGAAATGGTATTATGAAAACAAAGAGAAGAAAAATGCTCCCTAGCACATACTATGGAGTGTATATTGTATCATCTTTTGTGCGGTGGGACTTGTCCCCTTTTTGTCCCCTTTTTTAGAAAAAATTATACGACAAATGCTTAAAATGCCTATAAATAAAGCATTTTTTAGGGAAAGTTCAAGTCCCATTTTCAGCTCTTATAAATGGGAAAGGGACGTCATAAGTGGCGTCCTTTTTTGCGGAATATAGAAGGGAGGAAAAAATGGGGAAACTATATTTTCGCTACGGAGCTATGGGAAGCAGCAAGACTGCCAATTTACTGATGGTTCATTATAATTATTTAGAGAGAGGAAAACGCCCTGTTATTTTGAAACCTCGCATTGATGTAAGAGACGGCATTAATATTGTAAAATCAAGGATTGGTTTACAGGCAGAATGTATTTTAGTCGAGGATTTTCACATAGAAAGTAATCAATATGATGCAATTTTAGTGGATGAGGCAAATTTTTTATCGGCGGAGCAAATCGATTGGCTGGCAGAAATTTGTGATGTGTACAATATACCGGTGCTTTGCTATGGGCTGAAAACAGATTTTCAGGGTAAGCTGTTTGAAGGCGCAAAACGCCTATTTGAATTAGCGGATGTGATTGAGGAAATCCCCACTATTTGCTGGTGCGGGAAAAAAGCGCATTTTAATGCCAGAGTTGTGGATGGAAAAATCGTACGGGACGGAGAACAAATCGCTTTGGGAGCTAATGATTTGTATGTTCCGCTTTGCAGGAAGCATTTTATGCGTGGCGAAGTGAAAGAATATTGTGATATTCATCAATAAGAAGAAAAGTGAAAATTATTACAGAAGTTCCTAAAAATGAATTGGAAATTTTTGATGTAGGAGAAACCTTTCAAATGGAAGGCTCAGGGGAGAATGAAGCAGGGGAATATATTTCCACAGATGACATTTCTGTGAAGGTTCATTCTGTTCAGACAGCAGATGATTTAAGTCTTTTAGATGAGAAATTGGTGGAAAATACACTTTCTTATATAAAAAGAGGAGATGGCATAGAAACACTGGATGAGGTGGTAAAGACAGAAAAGTTGAAGCAGAAGCTTGTATATGTAACAGTAACTTATCAGAATAACAGTGATTTTATAATAAATCACATGATGTATAACGGAAATATTATGTTATTACAGGATAAAGATGAAAAATATTCTATCTATAATCTTTGTAGTAATTCAGAAAAAGAATGTGATTATGTAGAAGGAAGCAGTGTTGCCCGTGCAGCAGAGATGCGGTACGGAAGCGTAAGAGAAAATTACGGAGGAAGCAATTATATACTGTCTTTACGGCCGGGAGAGAGTATAGATGTATCTATGGCATGGATTGTAAATGAAAATGATTTAGATAAGATGTATTTGAATTTGTCTACTTATGGCGGAAATCTGGAATTTACAGAAGGCGCACTGGAAACAGGAGTGGTTGATATTCGCCGATAAATAAAGGAGAAAGCAGAGAGCTGTCGTTTTGTTTTTAAACGGCAGCTCCTTTTGCGAAGATACATCTTTTTTGATTTGGGCAGGGTAATTCATAGTGGGAAAAGGAATTGAGAAGCAGAGCTTTTGATGATATAATCGTATTTTAAAGAAACATTGAAAAATTTGGAAAGCTATGGAGATGGAAGGATGCAAGCATATACATATATTTCAGAAGGAAAATTCGAACTTGTGGAAAAAGAAAAACCGATTATTATACATGAGAGAGATGCGATTGTCAAAGTGACACTTGCAAGTATTTGTTCCAGTGATATCCATATTAAACACGGAAGCGTTCCTCGTGCCGTACCGGGTATTACTGTGGGACATGAAATGGTAGGTATTGTAGAGTCAGTTGGAGCTAAAGTGACGCATGTAAAACCGGGAGATCGAGTAACGGTAAATGTAGAGACCTTTTGTGGAGAATGTTTTTTCTGTAAGAAAGGGTTTGTAAATAATTGTACAGACGAAAATGGAGGCTGGGCGCTTGGCTGCCGCATTGATGGAGGACAGGCAGAATACGTTCGTGTACCCTTTGCAGATCAGGGATTAAATAAAATTCCGGATAGGGTTACAGATAGACAGGCTTTACTGGCAGGCGATGTACTGGCTACCGGATTTTGGGCTGCAAAAATTTCAGAAATTAAAGAGGAAGATACAGTTTTAATTATCGGAGCAGGTCCAACAGGTATTTGCACATTGCTGTGTGTTATGCTGAAAAAACCGAAACGAATTATTGTATGTGAAAAAGATGAAAATCGAGTACGTTTTATTAAGGAGCATTATTCAGATGTATGGACAGTTACACCAAATGTTTGCGAAGAATTTGTCCGCAAGCACAGTGAGCATGGGGGAGCTGATGTGGTGATTGAAGCAGCAGGGGCAGACTCTACTTTCCGCCTTGCTTGGGAATGTGCCAGACCAAATGCAGTTGTGACAGTTGTTGCCCTGTATAATCAGGCACAGACATTGCCTCTGCCTGATATGTATGGGAAAAATCTTACTTTTAAAACCGGAGGTGTAGATGGCTGCGACTGTGAAGAAATTTTATGTCTGATTGCAGAAGGTAAGCTAAATACAGAACCGCTGATTACCCATACATATCCGCTGGAAAAAATCGAGGAAGCCTATGAGTTATTCGAAAATAAGAGAGATGGCGTGATGAAGGTGGCAGTGGAATGTGAGAAAAGACATGACTAATCAACTTGAAGATTTACAAATCAATATTATTTACAGCAAACGTAAAACTATTTCCATAGAATTGCGCATGGACGAGTTAATTGTGCGTGCTCCAAAGGGAATGAGCCGATATGAAATTAATAAATTTCTTAGTGAAAAGCAAAGCTGGATTGAAAAACATTTGGCAAAACTTCAGGAACAAAGAAGTGCATTAGAACAGCTTCCGCCATTCACAATGGATGAAATACGGAAACTGGCGGCTCAAGCACTGATAAGTATTCCTGAAAAAGTCAAAAAGTATGCGCCTATTGTGGGTGTTAGCTATGGAAGAATTACTATCCGTAATCAGCGTTCACGATGGGGCAGTTGTTCAGGCAAAGGAAATCTGAATTTTAATTGCCTTTTGATGTTATTTCCAGATGATGTGATTGATTATGTCGTGGTTCATGAATTATGCCATAGAAAATATATGAACCATTCTGCGGATTTTTATGCAGAAGTTGAACGTGTTTTTCCGGAATACCGCAGATGTCAAAAGTGGCTTAAAGAGAATGGGTGGGTATATATTAGTCGACTTCCATAGAAAGAAAAAATAAAAAAGAAAAGCAGATGTAATTTATTTTTATAATTAGGTATTGTAATTCATAATTGGCTTTAAGATAAGAAGGTGTTATATTTCAAATATAGAAAATAAAGAAGGGGTAGCAATATGCAGCAAAGAATAGAAGAAATCTGGAGAGAGTTGAAAAGAAAAGTACCTTTGGAGCAAATATTTTATTTATCACTGGTTCTTGCATTTTGTCAAAACCAAAGGAAAGAGAAGGGGAAAATTACACAGGCTGGGGTAAAAGAAGTTTTAGAAAGAATACAGGGATATAATTTGCGTGTTGCTTTTACAAGGATTTTTCAGTTTATTCGCTGGGAAATTCTTGATGATAAAGATATAGAGGAAATGTTTCAAATAGAAGTTTCTCTCTTTCGTGAGTATCTGGAAAAAGGAGGAAAGTTATCTGAATTATTTCAGATGATTTTTGCACAGGCAGGAAAATGGGATGTTTATGCTCCTACACCGACGGAAGTTCGGAAACTTATTGTAGATATTCTTGGTTTTCATAAAGCTCATAGAATTGCAGATTTTTGCTGCGGAGGAGCAGGACTTGGATTGGAGCTTTGGAAGAGATTGACAATTCGAAATAAAGAGGTGAGTTTTCACGGAGAGGAATTAAATCGAAATTTGTGTGATGCAGCACAACTTTATTTTTCTGCTTATGAAGTGCCGGATGGAGAAATTGAAGAAAGGGATATTTTGACAATTCCGGATACAGCAGAGAGCCAATCTTATGACATCATTGTTTTAGACATTCCCAGAGGACAAAATGTAACAGAAGTATACGATGAAAAAGACCCAAGGCTGCTTTGCTTTAATAAAAAGAATATATATTCTGACTGGATTTTTATTCAGGATGTGTTGTATCGTCTGAAAAAAACAGGTACAGCGGCAGTGTTGGTAACACCGGGAGCATTAACCAGAGTGAATGAGGAAATTTTGAGAGAGCAGATTGTAGTAAATGATTGGCTGGAAGCAGTTATTACATTGCCGGAAAATCTATATTCCAAATATTATGCAGGAACAGAATTACTAATTTTTAATAAAGATAAAGAAAGCTCAAGAAAAGGAAAGGTTATTTTTATTGATATCAGCAAAGAATTTAAACGGCAGGGAAGGAGAACCGTTGAGATTACAGAGGCGGGATTGTTACAGGTACGGGAAATCTTTGTTCATAGTTGGGAAGTAAAGGGAGTCAGTGCAGTTTGCAGCAGAGAACAGATACAGAAAAATCAGTACTCTTTTAAGCCATCTCAATATATTCAGCAGGAAGATGAATGGGAGTTTGTGTCCGAGCTTGTATTAGAAGATATCGCACAAATTACAAGAGGAGCACAAGTTCCGAAAAGGGCGGATGTTGTAGAAGATGGCGATGTATATTTTTTAAATATTAAAGATATTCAGGAAAAAAGAATTCAGTATGAGGGGGCGGACAAGGTTAGAAGCACAAATTCTGTTTGTAAAGGAAAATATAGAATACAGAAGGATGATATTTTAATTACTTCAAAAGGAACAGCTCTGAAACTGGCGATAGTGGAAGATTATTCCCCGGAAGCATACATTAGCGGAAATCTGACGCTTATTCGGGTTAATCCGGAAAAATATCATCCCTATGTGCTTTTTGAATACTTAAATTCCAGGCAGGGGCAAATTTCTCTGGAGCGAATACAATCAGGAACAACCATCCGAATTTTAAGTAATGCCAGTCTCCAAAAACTAAAAATACCGGAATATCATTTAGAAAAAATGAGAGAAATAGGGAAGGAATTAAAAGAAAACCAGACTGTATTTTACAGAGAAAAATATATGCTGGAAAAACAATATGAAAACAAAAGAAAACATCTTTTAAAAGAACTGGAGGTATTGTAAAATGAAGAAAATATTTATCAGTTACTGTACAAAAAATAAAGAACTGGCAGAAGCTTTTATAGAATTTTTGCAGCTTGGCATGGGTATTGCAAAACAGGATATTTTTTGCACGGCATATTTGGAAATGCTGGAAACAGGGGGCAATTTTAGTGAGAAAATACGACAGCAGCTTCAAAATTGTGAGGCTTTTGTATCTTTGATTACAGAAGAATATTTAAAAAGTGCTTTTTGCCTTGTGGAAATGGGGGCTGCATGGGGACAGAATAAAAGATTTTTCCCTCTCGTAACAGTTCCTTTTGAAAGATTAAATCATACACCTTTTCAGGGGATGCAGATGCGCCTATTGGACAGCATAGAAGCTTTAAGCGCTGTCTATGATGAATTTCATACACATGGAATTTTGGAGTCTTATCAGACAGCAGAATTTCATAAACGTGCGGTGGAATTTCAGAGAAAGCTGAGAAATTTGGAAAGCGGAGAAGGTATTCTTGAAAAAGACCATGAAGGTTACTATAAGGCAGTGATTGAAGGTGTTCGGAATTTACAGAATGATCAGTATCGATGTTATAAAATCAAAGGACATATTGCAGAGCCACCGGATGGAATGAAGGCAGAAAGCGATTGGCTGTTTTATTGGGCCGGGGCATTTATGGATCTTCAGGTGGGGGATTATGTGAAATTTAAGACTACAAAAAGTAAGGTGAATACATTTTCGGATATTGGGAGAGCAAGGAATATTTATCCGGATGAATTGTGGAAGGTGGATTAGGAATTTAGTAATGTATGTATACATAATATATTTAGCTGATATGATAGGAGGAATACTATGAATTTTCAATTTGCACATTATAATTACAATGTGAAAAATTTGGAGACATCTATTCAGTTTTATGAAAAAGCACTTGGATTAAAGGAAGTAAGACGCAAAGAAGCGAAAGACGGAAGTTTTATTCTTGTTTATCTGGGAGATGGGAAAACAGGATTTCAATTGGAATTGACCTGGCTGCGTGATTGGGAGAAAGATCATTATGATTTAGGGGATAATGAAATACACTTGGCATTTACTACTGATAATATGGAAGAAGCTCATAGAAAACATGAGGAAATGAACTGTATTTGTTATGAAAATCCGAAAATGGGAATTTATTTTATCAGTGATCCAGATGGATATTGGATTGAGATTGTACCGGAGAAATAGAAGAATCGTTGAATATTGTCTAAAAACAAGTTTTGTACGCAAGGAGAGAACGAAGATATGGCGAACTATTTTGAGGGGTTACAATTTAATATAATTTATAGTTCCCGCAAGTCAATCGCCATCGAATTACGTATGGATGGTATTCTTGTGCGTGCTCCCAAGGGCATGAGCTGTGGTGAAATTAACGCTTTCATTCATGAGAAACGGGGCTGGATTGAGAAGCACTTAGTAAAAATGCAAGACAGAAAGAAGGACTTAGAACAGATTCCTCTATTTACTAGGGATGAGATTAGGGAGCTGGCAAAGAAGGCGTTGGTTGTAATTCCAGAAAAAGTAAAGAAATATGCTCCACTTGTGGGTGTCACTTATGGCAGAATTACAATTCGTAATCAGCGTTCACGTTGGGGAAGTTGTTCTAGTAAGGGTAATCTGAATTTTAATTGTCTTTTGATGTTATTTCCAGAAGATGTGATAGATTATGTTGTTATTCATGAACTCTGTCATAGAAAACAAATGAATCATTCAGCAGAGTTTTATGCAGAAGTTGAGCGTGTATTTCCAGAATACCGCAAATGTCAGAAATGGCTTAAGGAAAATGGTGGATTGTATCTTGCTCGTCTTCCATAGAAAGAGAGGATACTACACTATTTGCGTTCTCACAATAAGAGATGGTAGGTGAAAGAAAAGGTGAAAGATATGAAAATAATTGTTAATAAAATAAAGTGTAAGAAATGCAGAGATGTAATTGAAAGTAAATCTGTACATGATTTTAAGTTTTGCAAGTGTGGTGCAGTTGCTGTAGATGGCGGTCAATATTATCTAAAAAGATGTGGCAATAGAGAAGACTGGGAAGAGTTATCTGAGGTAGAGAGATAATGTGAATTTAGGAGAATATTAAAATGGGCGCATGGAATTATGGTGTGTTTGATGACGATATAGCTTATGATGCGTTGGACGACTTGAGAGAGTCATTAGAAATTATTACGGATATGGAAAAATATTTTGACGCTGTGATTGGGGCAGAGTATGTTGAATATGACGAGGGATGTTATGCACTGGTATCGGCGGCAGTCATTGATAGTGTGTTTAACGAAAAGCAATATAGATGTGATGATGAAGATTACTTTGAATGGGTAAAAACATTAAAGTCTTTTGATTTTACTCCACTCAAACAGAAGGCTATAGTGGCTATTGACGCTGTGCTTTCCGATAGTTCTGAAATAAAGGAGCTATGGGAGGAAAACAAGGAATTATATAGTGCATGGAGAGAAGATAAGATTTCTATACGAGAAAGACTTAGATAATAAGCAACTTGAATCATTTTTCAGAGTTTTCAGTAGAAGTTAAGTGTGTATTTTCAGAATGTCGCAGATAATTGATACTAAAAAGTTTTTCTTTTATGAAGTTTAGAGGTTTGTGCTATAATTTATGACATAAATGAGACAACTGGTTTACTTGTTAAATTATAGAAATCGGATTGTAAATGGAGGATAGCAGTATGAAAATAGTAATTATAAATGGAAGCGCAAGAAAAGGGAACACCTTGACAGCGATAGAGGCATTTGTGAAAGGTGCGTTGGAAAAGAATGAAATTGAAGTTATTGAGCCAGATAGGCTTCATATAGCACCTTGTAAGGGGTGTGAAACTTGTCAATGTTATAAAGGATGTGTAGACAGCGATGATACAAATCCAACAATTGATAAAATAGCCGCAGCAGATATGATTCTTTTTGCTACACCAGTTTATTGGTGGGGAATGTCAGCACAATTAAAGCTTATCATTGATAAATGCTATTGTCGTGGATTGCAATTGAAAAATAAAAAAGTAGGTGTTATTATCGTTGGAGGTTCTCCAATTGATAGTATACAGTATGAGTTGATTTGCAAGCAATTTGATTGTATGGCTAGCTACCTGTCATGGGATGTGCTTTTCCAGAAATCCTATTATGCTAATGCCAGAGATGAACTTGCAAAAAATGTCAATGTAATGAAAGAACTTGAGGAGATTGGTAAAAAATTATAATAGAAGAAACATTTATGAAAAATATTATTTAACGTGTATGTTGATGAGCCAGATAAATTCCCAGTCTCTCGGAGAGATTGGATACATTTGAAGATGTTGTAATAGGTTTTAATGCAAAGGTTCAAGAAATGCTGAAACCAATGACAGCTGTTTATAAGAGTGGTGTAGTAGATGCTTTGAGCTCTGTCGGAAAAGCTTATGCAAATATGAATTTGGGAATAACTCAATCAGAAATGATAAAAAGTATGAATGCAATGGCAGAATGTTTTTGGTATCAAAAGCTGTTGCCAATAGTTTTGCAACAATGCAGATGTTAGCAGAGAGTGTGAAGACGGCTGAAATTATACAGAAACAATTGAAGATTTTGATGAAAAAACGGTTGAGAGCGATGAAGATGAGTGATGCATCCTCTAAACAGAGAGTAACACTTGCTCCTTCAAAATTATTATACTTGGTCTTGGATTGACATGTTATTCCATTTTTGCTATTTTTTTGAAAAACAGTATATCTTGAAAAAATAAAAAAAGTGCGTAAAATAGGGAAAAAAGAGAGAGTTCAGGAGGAAAATATAATGATTAAAGTATTATTCATCTGCCACGGCAGGATATGTACACACCCTCGAAAAACCCAGTAAAATCAAGGAAAATCGACACTCAAACACCCTTAAGTACGCCATTTTGTACGCCAAATTTTTTGAAAATCCCTGATGTGACAGTACTGTTTTGAACATGAAAAATACCAAAAATCGCCGTGAAAAATCATAAAATCACGGAGGATTTACACATGAGTAAACAGAAGAATAATGATGTTATCAGAGAAAATGAACTTGGATATTTACAGACAGGGGATTATTTTATCCCGGATCTGAAGCTTCCACAGGAGAATCGTTCTATCGGCAAATATGGCCGTATGCATCGTGATTATCTTCAGGAGCATAACCCTATAAAATTCGATGATTTGGTGCTGGAAGGAAGACTCTGGACTTATCTTGCAGACCTTGATGAACAGGCACAGAACAGACTGCAGCTGATTATCAGCCAGATGCAGGAAGCGGAATCTGTGGACGCTGAACTGAAAGAAAATAATCAAATGGCTTGGGTACAGGCAATGAACAGTATTCACAACCGTGCCGAAGAAATTGTCCTCCACGAATTGGTATACGGGGAGGATGCGTAATGAGAATACTTGAAGAAATTTGGTATGGTAATGTTGAACTGATGGAATATGGTTCATTTTCCAATGAGGAGTACAAAGAATTACTTCGGCTGATAACTAAAAATGAAGAAAAACTGCAAGCAACATTTTCAGACGAACAGAAAGAACTGTTCTCCAAATACATAGATTGTGTTCAGGAGTTTCAGACTATATCAGAGTGCTTACTGTTCCAGAATAGCTTCCGTCTGGGAGCGAAAATAATGCTGGAAGTCATGGAAGAATAATTACATAACATAAAAGACTGGATATTGCCTTTGGAAGAGGTGGTATCCAGTTTTTCTTATTTTGGCAAAGATAAAACATACCGGAATCGGAAAAAACGAAAGAAAACAATGTGGATAAAGATTTGATATTTTGCCGATAATGTGATATACTATATCATAGTAAAGTGTAAATTTTGATTCGATTTATAACGGAGGAGAGCAGATGCGATACCTTTCAGTTACTGAAATAGCAAAAAAGTGGAATGTTTCAGAGCGCAGCGTCAGAAACTACTGTGCCCAGGGACGTGTGCCCGGTGCATTTCTTACCGGCAAGACTTGGAATATTCCTGAAAATGCAGAGAAACCGGAGCGCTCCAACAAGAAAAAGGAGCAGCCTGTTACATTGCTGGATATTCTGCAGGAGCAGAAAGCAAGTAAATATTCCGGTGGCATTTATCATAAGACACAGATTGATTTGACATACAATTCAAACCATATTGAAGGCAGCCGTCTGACACACGATCAGACAAGGTATATTTTTGAAACTAACACTATTGGTGTGGAAAATGAAGTGCTGAATGTGGATGATGTGATTGAAACAGCAAATCATTTCCGTTGCATTGATATGATTATTGATAATGCAAAAGCGGCTTTAACAGAGAAATTCATTAAAGAACTGCATCTGATCCTGAAGAACGGAACCAGTGACTCCAGAAAAGATTGGTTTGTGGTCGGTGATTACAAGAAATTGCCGAATGAAGTTGGCGGTGTGGATACTGCCCTTCCGGAAGAAGTTGCCGATAAAATGAAATCTCTGCTGACAGAGTACAACGGAAAAGAAGAAAAGACTTTTGAAGATATTCTGGACTTCCATGTAAAGTTTGAACGAATCCATCCGTTCCAGGACGGTAATGGTCGTGTAGGCAGATTGATTATGTTTAAGGAGTGTCTGAAATATAATATCGTTCCGTTTATTATCGAAGATAGCCTGAAATTGTATTATTACCGTGGCTTGAAAGAGTGGAACAACGAAAAAGGCTTCCTGACAGATACCTGTCTGACAGCACAGGATAAGTATAAGGCGTATTTGGATTATTTCAGGATTAAGTATTAATTGGTATGGAGGCAGTCAATGCAAAAGATAGATAAGACAGATATTTTGAAAAAGATTCTTTCAGGAAGAAGATTTACCGTTGATTATTTTCAGAGAGAATATCGTTGGGGTAGAAAACAGATTGAGCAAATGATTTCTGACTTTCAAGGAACATTTGAAGAATATTATGATCCATTACATGATATTTCAGAAGTTGCGAATTATGGCTTCTATTATATGGGATGTATTATATGTACAGGTGGTGCGGTTAATAAGGTGATTGACGGTCAGCAGAGACTTACATCTCTTACGTTATTGCTTATCTACTTAAATAATTTGCAAAAATCCCAAGCAACTTCACAAGATGAAATAATAAAATTAGATGATATGATATTTGATACTCATTTTGGCAAGAAGACTTTTAATATTGATGTACCAGAACGTGAAAAATGTATGCATGCGTTGTTTAATGGAGATTCTACCTATGTTGCTGATAACGAAAGTACACAAAATATGTTAGAAAGATATGCTGATATAGAGGAATATTTTCCAGATGAATTGAAAGGTGAGGCTTTACCATTCTTTATATATTGGCTTATTGAGCGTGTGTTACTGCTTGAAATAGATACTCCTTCTGAAGATGAGGCTCATACTATATTTTTAACAATGAATGACAGGGGGCTAAGTCTAAATAGCGCAGAAATGATGAAGGCCTACGTTATTCAGCAAGTTGCAGAGATAGATAGAATTGAAGTAAACAAAGAGTGGCAGAAAAATATAAATCGAATAAAAAATGCTTCACCAAGCGATAGCAGTGGTGTTGTTAATACCGAAGAGGTAGAATTTATTTCAATTTGGTTGCGTGCAAAATATGCGGATACACTTCGAGAAACTAAAAAAGGCGCTACCGATGAGGATTTTGAACTTTTAGGCGATAAATTCCATACATGGGTTAGAAATAATTCTCATAAAAAAATGAATTTAGTCAAACCGAAGGATTATAAAAATCTGATTCTGAGTGAGATGACAAAAGTCACAGATTTGTATTTGAGAATAAAAGAATACAGTGAGAACCTGACAGAGGGATATGAAGAAGTTTTTTATAATGCTAATCGAGACTTGAATTATCAGATTATGCTGATTTTATCTACGGTTTGTAATGATGATTCAAAGGATATTATTGATAAGAAAATAAAAATGACTTCCAAGTTTGTAGATGATTTTGCATCAATTCGTATTTTTAATTATAAGAAAGTTAACTGGAACACAAATAAGTATCTTTTGTTTAGAGTGATGCGAGATATTCGTAACAAGGACATTAAGACTATTGGTATGGTCTTTGTTAGAACATTGAGACGTATGGATGTTAACTTGGATGAGATTACAAAGTTTAGTTTGAACCAATTTACCGGTAGATACATGCTTCATATGTTGGCGAGATTCACTTCGTTTTTAAATGTGAAAATGGGTAATCCTTCACAGTTTGATGTATATGTAGATCGAAAAAGGAAAGGCAATACATATGATATCGAACATATTTTACCTAACGATTATGAAAGTTATAGTTCTGAATTCCAGGATTATGATGAGTTTCAGTCTTACCGCCAGCATATTGGAAATTTACTGATTTTAACCAGAGATAAGAATAGAAGCTACCAAGATATGAACTATTCAGAAAAGGTAAAGAAATACGCAGGAGATAATATTTTAGCACAGGCTTTAGAAGATACTGCTTATCATAACAATCCACAGTTTTTACCATTAGCAACACAATACGGATTTACAAAAATTTCTTGCTTCACAAAAGAAAGTATTAATGAACGTGCAAATGTTTATCTTCAGATGGCGTATGATATTTGGAATCCAAACGATATAAAAGAAATTGCAGGTGGCTGGAGTGATGAAGAAGAAAAAGACTTTTTCAAAAATACAAAAGCGCAAGAATTTACGGTTAGTTATGCGGATAGAAGCTGGGCTGATGCTTTGAAATTTGGTTTTCTTTCGGCTAATGAAAATAATAGTGGTCGTTACTTATATAATATTCAAATGGGAGATACAATTTATTGTCACATAGCAGGAAATGGATTTGTAGGTATAGGTGAATGCGTAGCTACAGCAGTTCCAATGTCCGAATTTAAAATAAATATTGCTGGTGAGGATACCCTTATAAGTGATGTAACCTGGATATCAGAAGATGCTAAAAATAAGTTGGATAAAACAAAAGAACTTTTTATAGCAGTTAAATGGTCGAAATATGTATCTGATCCGAATGATGGGTATTGGGAAAAGGGATTAGTAAGTGTACCTCTGGTTGCGTACACATTGTCGGATAAGTCTACATATAAGAAAATAAAAGCATATTTTGGCTATACTGAAGAAGATGAATAATAAAAATCGAGAGTGAGGAACCAACAATGGCTGAAAAGAACAATGCCAATATTGGCTTTGAAAAACAAATTTGGGATGCTGCTTGCGTTTTGTGGGGCCATATCCCTGCTGCTGAATATAGAAAAGTAATTATCGGTTTGATTTTCCTTCGCTATATTTCCAGTGCTTTTGAAAAAAGATATAACGAGCTTGTCGCTGAGGGCGAAGGTTTTGAAGAGGATAGAGATGAGTATTTGGCAGAAAACATTTTCTTTGTTCCGGAAAAAGCAAGATGGGCAACTATTGCTTCAGCAGCTCATACACCAGAGATTGGCACGATTATCGACGAAGCAATGAGAGCAATTGAAGCAGAAAATAAATCTCTGAAAAATGTACTTCCGAAAAATTATGCAAGTCCCGATTTGGACAAGCGTGTTTTGGGTGATGTTGTTGACTTGTTCACCAACATGGATATGTCTGATACCGAAGAAGGTAAAGATCTTCTGGGTAGAACTTATGAATACTGTATCGCACAGTTCGCTGCTTACGAAGGTGTTAAGGGCGGCGAGTTCTATACTCCGTCCAGCATCGTTAAAACGATTGTTGCAATCCTGAAGCCTTTTAATAACTGTCGTGTATATGACCCGTGCTGCGGCTCTGGTGGTATGTTCGTTCAGAGTGTGAAATTTATACAGGCACACAGTGGAAACCGTCAAAGCATTTCTGTTTATGGCCAGGAATCTAATGCCGACACTTGGAAGATGGCAAAAATGAATATGGCTATCCGTGGCATTGATGCGGATTTTGGCCCTTATCATGCAGATACGTTTTTTAATGATTTGCATGCAAATTTACGTGCAGATTTCATTATGGCAAATCCGCCTTTCAATCTTTCTAACTGGGGCCAGGATAAACTGCAGGATGATGTTCGCTGGAAATATGGATTACCGCCTGCTGGAAATGCCAACTATGCATGGATTCAGCACATGATCCATCATCTCGCTCCGAACGGAAAGATTGGTCTGGTGCTTGCGAACGGCGCATTGTCTACGCAGTCCTCTGGTGAGGGTGAGATCAGAAAGAACATTATCAATGCCGATCTGGTAGAAGGTATTGTTGCATTGCCTACACAGCTGTTTTACAGCGTAACCATTCCTGTTACTCTGTGGTTCATCAGTAAAAATAAAAAGCAGAAGGGCAAAACTTTGTTCATCGACGCTCGTAAGATGGGTTACATGGTTGACCGCAAGCACAGAGATTTTACCGAAGAAGACATTCAGAAACTGGCTGATACTTTTGAATCATTCCAGAATGGAACTCTGGAAGAAGTGAAGGGCTTTTGTGCTGTTGCAGACTTGCAGACTATTGAGAAGCAGGATTACATTCTCACTCCTGGTCGTTATGTCGGCATTGAAGAACAGGAAGATGACGGTGAACCTTTCGAAGAAAAAATGGCTCGTCTGACTTCTGAGCTTGCTGGTATGTTTGCCAAGTCTCATGAACTTGAAGAAGAAATCAGAAAGAAGCTGGGGGCGATTGGTTATGAAATATAAATTGTCTGAAATCATGGATTTGATAGGTGGTGGAACTCCCAAAACATCCAAAGCCGAATATTGGGATGGAGATATTCCGTGGCTTTCTGTAAAGGATTTCAATGATGATTTTCGATATGTCTACAAAACTGAAAAACACATAACACAGCTCGGATTGGAAAATTCATCAACAAAGTTGCTTCAACCTGGAGATATTATTGTTTCAGCAAGAGGAACCGTGGGAGAGCTTGCGACCATTCCGTTTCCGATGGCGTTCAATCAATCATGTTATGGCTTGAGAGCAAAGAAAGAAATCGTGAATGAAGATTTCCTTTATTATCTGATTAAGCACAATGTATATGTTTTGAAGAGAAACACTCATGGTTCTGTGTTTGATACAATTACTCGAGGAACATTTGAGGGAATAGAGGTGGACATTCCTGCTTTAGACGTACAGGCACGTATTGCCGGTGTGCTGTCTGATCTTGACAAGAAGATAGAGTTAAACAGTCGTATAAACGAAAATTTACAGCAGCAGATGTCTGCAATTTATAAAGAAAAATTCTCGTATGTTTTGCAAGGGAACACCGCAACAGTTGAGCAAATTGTCGCTTTTTCTAATGGAAAAAAACGACCTAATGAAGAAGGTAACATTCCAGTCTACGGTGGAAATGGTGTTCTTGCATATACAAATAAATTCAATTCCCAGAATTGCATTATTATCGGACGTGTCGGTGCTTATTGCGGTAATGTGTCTTACTCACCTAAAGAATGTTGGGTAAGTGATAATGCTATTGAAGCAAAATCCAAAGTTTCTGCTTCTCAACTATTTGCGTTCCATTTGCTGAAAAATGCAGGACTGCCATCTCGCCACATAGGAACCGGTCAACCGCTGATGACGCAAGGTATCTTGAACGCCATACCATGTGCTTTGCCAGATCTTTCAGAAATAGACGCTTTTAATGACTTGTGTGAGCCTTTACAACAGCAGTTCGACAATAATCTTGCTGAAAATGTTCAATTAGCTGCTTTAAGGGAAACCATTTTACCTAAATTAATGTCCGGGGAACTGAGTCTATCAGACATCGAGCTTTAAGCTGCTAAATTTTCGTTTACGACCTAACCAATAACTCTTGCGAGTGGCAAGAGTTAATACTGAGAATTGCCACTCCGTAGTCATTCTCTAATGAATTTAAGGAGAATAGACTATGAAAGAAGAATTTGTAAATGATGTACTGCGAGATATGTTGGCATATCTCGACAATGGACAAGCAGAACAGCTGCGCAGAGTGTTAAACCATAACCTCTCTGGTTTTGAAATTCAGAGAAATGAGAAGTCTGACATTGTAGCTGCGGGTGAAGAAAACAGCCAATTAACCAAGGCATTTCTTTCTGCTAAAAGGATTGAGGGGTGTTCCGAAAAGTCCCTTACCTATTACAGAAAGACTATCGAAACCATGATAGAAAAAATTGGGAAAGGAATCACGCACATTACAACCAATGATTTGCGTTCCTACCTGACCGATTATCAGGCTGAAAAGAAATCAAGCAAAGTTACCATCGACAATATTCGCAGGATCTTATCCAGTTTCTTCTCTTGGCTTGAAGATGAGGACTATATTTTGAAAAGTCCGGTACGCAGGATTCACAAAGTGAAAACGGCTACGACCATTAAAGAGACTTATACGGATGAAGCTCTGGAAACAATGCGTGACAACTGTGAAACGCTTCGTGACTTGGCTATGATTGATATGTTGGCTTCAACGGGGATGCGTGTTGGAGAGCTTGTACTTCTCAACCGTGATGACATCAATTTTGAGGAAAGAGAGTGCGTGGTTTTTGGTAAAGGCAGCAAGGAACGAATGGTTTACTTTGATGCTCGTACCAAGATACATCTGCAAAATTATCTTGCACAGAGAACGGACAGCAACATCGCTTTGTTTGTTTCGTTGAAAGCTCCGTATGAGCGATTACAGATTGGCGGTGTAGAAACACGACTGCGAGAACTTGGTAAGCGTCTTTCGCTTCCGAGAGTACATCCACACAAATTCAGAAGAACGCTCGCTACAATGGCGATAGATAAAGGTATGCCGGTAGAGCAGCTACAAAGGCTCCTTGGGCATCAACGAATAGATACGACCTTGCAATATGCAATGGTCAAACAGAGTAATGTTAAAATTGCTCATCGAAAATACATAGGTTAGGAGTAAACAAACTATGGAAAGTTCATGGAAGAATAAGAAACTGGGTGAATTGACATCTTATATTTCAAAAGGAATTCCACCGAAATATGTCGAAGAAGAAAGTGACGAAACAATAAGAGTCTTAAATCAGAAGTGCAATCGTAGTTATAAAATTTCTTACAGTGAATCACGTTTGCATGATTCTTCTAAGAAAAAAGTACCAAATGAGAAAATATTACGAAAAGGTGATGTGTTAATTAACTCTACAGGAACTGGAACAGCAGGTAGGGTAGCACAATTATGGGATGCATCTATACCAACAACATTTGATGGCCATATGATTTTATTACGACCGACAACAGAAATAGATATTATGTATTATGGCTATGCAGTTAAATCATTTCAAAGAAAAATTGAAAGCTTGGCTGAAGGATCAACAGGACAAACTGAAATAAATCGCCAGAGATTATTGGATGAAATAGAAATTTGTTATCCTGAAAGTCTTCAAGAGCAGCAACGAATTGGAAGACTTTTATACAATATCGATAAAAAAATCGAAATAAATAGTGATATAAACGAAAATTTAGCAGCTTAAAGCTGAATTTCGGATAGATCAATTTCGCCTGCCATTAGCTTAGGAAGAAGTGCATCTCGCATAGCTACAAGGTGTGCGTTTTCACGATCTAAGTTAAGCATGGCATCAAAAAGCGGCATTGCGATAGAATCAAATGCTGTCAATGTATCTGCATCCGCTTTTACAGCAGGGAACGCTTTCAAAATATCTGTTTTAAGATTAGTAAACACGCTGCCATTTCCCAACGCTACCAATTCTTTGCGAATGTGCTTAAAAAACAGATAAAGATAATATTTGGATAGCTGTGATTTAGGGAAATAAAGCCATCCGTCGTGTATGCAACTATCGACATCCAGAATTTTAGGAATACCCGGTGTCGCACTATTTGATAGAACAAGCTCGCCTGCCTTGAGAAATACAGTTTTTTTCAGACCTTCAAGTTTGATGTGTTCCTTAATTTCGAGTATAAAAGGACTTTTCAAGGAAGTCACATCAGATATTTTAAGCCATCGTAGTCCTGAGTCTGATAAGAAGTCTTGAATAGGTCGTGGCGAACCTCCACGTTTGATTTCAACAAAAGTGCCTAAAGGTGCCTTTTCCCAAGCTGAAGGCATTTCACCGTCCCATGGATCGTAATTGACGAACCATGATTCAAACAATGCGGAGGTTTGCTGTTGTAAATTTTCGTTTATACGACTGTTTAACTCTATCTTCTTGTCAAGATCAGACA
>OLRL01000601.1_pt1 | contig 22165 bp, 16 predicted proteins | sample 1643201 | NCBI WGS metagenome assembly OLRL01 (sample SAMEA3136649, study PRJEB25190) | human gut metagenome | biome: human gut; feature: human-associated habitat; material: faeces | place: Austria | collected 2013
CAACCATATCACATTTGTTCATGAATACAACGATGTAAGGAACACCTACCTGACGAGAAAGCAGGATGTGTTCTCTTGTCTGAGCCATAACACCATCAGTAGCAGCTACAACAAGGATAGCTCCATCCATCTGAGCAGCTCCTGTAATCATGTTCTTTACGTAGTCAGCATGTCCTGGGCAGTCAACGTGTGCATAGTGACGTTTCTCTGTCTGGTACTCAACGTGAGCTGTAGAAATTGTGATACCACGTTCTCTCTCTTCTGGAGCTTTATCGATATCTTCAAAGTTCTCTGCTGTGTTTCCTGGTACTCTTGCTGCAAGTGTCTTTGTGATAGCAGCTGTAAGAGTTGTTTTACCGTGGTCAACGTGACCGATAGTACCGATATTACAATGCGGTTTTGTTCTTTCAAATTTAGCTTTAGCCATTTTGAATAATCCTCCTTATTATAGTGCCATAAAAGGCAAATTTATAATTTACGTTTGCTCGGCTATCTCTGATTATATTTCATATCAGTAGGTTTTTCAAGCACTTTTCAAGCTTTTTTCAAGCTTTTTAACGATTACTAGTCGTTTTTGCTGGATAATACTTTTTCCTGTACAGACTTCGGAACTGGTTCATATTTCTCGAAGAACATTGAGTAGTTACCACGTCCCTGTGTTCTGGAACGAAGATCTGTAGAATATCCGAACATCTCGGACAACGGAACATATCCACGAACGATCTTACCGCCGCCAAGATCATCCATTCCTTCGATACGTCCACGACGTGAGTTAATGTCACCAATAACGTCACCCATGTACTCTTCCGGCATAGTAACTTCAACCTTCATAATAGGCTCAAGAAGTACCGGAGCTGCCTTCTTCATAGCATCCTTGAATGCTAATGATCCGGCAATGTGGAATGCCATTTCACTTGAATCGACTTCATGGTAAGAACCATCATATACGTTAGCCTTAAGACCAACAACCGGGAATCCTCCAAGGATACCAGACTGCATAGCCTCTTCGATACCTTCACCAATCTTCGGAATGTATTCTTTCGGAATAGCTCCTCCGACTACAGAAGATTCGAATTTGAATGTCTCCTCACCGTTAACATCCATTGGCTCAAATTTAACTTTACAGTGTCCGTACTGTCCACGTCCACCTGACTGTTTAGCATATTTGCTGTCAACGTCAACTGCTTTTGTAAATGCTTCTTTGTAAGCAACCTGTGGAGCACCTACATTAGCCTCTACCTTAAACTCACGCAGAAGTCTGTCTACGATGATTTCCAGGTGAAGCTCACCCATTCCGGCGATGATTGTCTGACCAGTTTCCTGATCTGTATGAGCACGGAATGTCGGGTCTTCTTCAGCAAGTTTTGCTAAAGACTCACCAAGTTTACCCTGAGAAGCTTTTGTCTTAGGCTCGATAGCGAGCTCGATAACCGGCTCTGGGAATTCCATGGACTCCAGAATTACCGGATGCTGCTCGTCACAGATTGTATCACCTGTTGAAGTGAACTTAAATCCGATTGCTGCAGCAATATCTCCAGAATATACTTTTGAAAGTTCTTCTCTCTTATTAGCATGCATCTGCAGGATACGTCCCACACGCTCTTTTTTGTTCTTTGTTGCATTCAGTACATAGGAACCTGCGTTCATTGTACCAGAGTAAACTCTGAAGTATGCCAGTTTACCAACGAATGGGTCTGTCATAATCTTAAATGCAAGTGCTGAGAACGGTTCTTCATCTGAAGAATGTCTTACAACATCATTTCCGTCTTCGTCAACACCCTCGATTGGAGGAATGTCTGTCGGAGCCGGCATGTATTCAAGAATAGCATCCAACAGTTTCTGTACACCTTTGTTTCTGTAAGCAGATCCACAGCATACCGGAACAGCTGTACACTCACATGTAGCTTTTCTTAAAACTTTCTTCATATCTTCGATAGAAGGTTCGTTTCCTTCCAGATATTCCATCATAAGATCATCATCCAGATCACAGATCTTCTCTACTAATTCTGTACGATAAAGTTCTGCATCATCTTTCATATCTTCCGGAATATCTACGATAGAAATGTCATCACCTTTTTCATCATTGTAGATGTAAGCTTTCATTTCCATCAGGTCGATGATTCCCTTGAAATCATCTTCTTTACCGATTGGCAGCTGCAGACAGATAGCATTCTTACCAAGTCTTGTCTTAATCTGCTCTACGGCATTGTAAAAATCTGCACCAAGGATATCCATCTTATTGATGAATGCCATACGTGGTACGTTATATGTGTCAGCCTGACGCCAAACGTTCTCTGACTGTGGCTCAACACCACCCTTTGCGCAGAACACACCTACAGCTCCGTCAAGTACACGAAGTGAACGCTCAACCTCAACTGTAAAGTCAACGTGTCCCGGTGTATCAATGATATTGATACGGTGCTCTAAAGCGCCCGGTTTCGGTTTGCAATTCTCTTCCAATGTCCAGTGACAAGTTGTAGCTGCTGAAGTGATTGTGATACCTCTTTCCTGCTCCTGTTCCATCCAGTCCATGGTAGCAGTTCCTTCATGAGTATCACCAATTTTATAGTTTACACCGGTATAGTAAAGAATACGCTCTGTAAGTGTAGTCTTTCCTGCATCAATATGAGCCATGATACCGATATTTCTGGTTCTCTCTAATGGGTATTCTCTTCCAGCCATTGTAGCCTCCTAAATAATTAGAAACGATAATGAGCAAATGCTTTGTTTGCTTCTGCCATCTTGTGCATATCTTCTTTCTTCTTTACAGATGCGCCTGTATTGTTTGCTGCATCCAGAAGTTCGTTTGCCAGTCTCTCTTCCATTGTCTTTTCTCCTCTTTTACGAGAATACAATGTGATCCAACGAAGTGCTAAAGCCTGTCTTCTGTCAGCTCTAACCTCGATCGGTACCTGGTATGTTGCTCCACCGATACGTCTTGCCTTTACCTCAAGTACTGGCATGATGTTGTTCATAGCCTCTTCGAATACTTCGATAGCTGGCTTATCGGCTTTTTCCGCAATTCTTTCAAATGCTCCATATACAATCTTCTGAGCTACGCCTTTCTTACCATCAAGCATGATGTTGTTGATCAGCTTTGTAACCACTTTATTGTTGTATAACGGATCCGCTAATACGTCTCTTTTCTGAGTATGTCCTTTACGTGGCACGGTCCTTCCCTCCTTAAACATATAATTTAATTCATCGGTACTCACATGTGTCTTTCTAATGATCATGTGTAGCGCTGGGCATACATATCTATATACCTTGCAGCTTACTTAATCATAGTTCTGTTTGTGACTACAGTTTCTAGATTCTAGATTCGCTAATTATTTGATTTATTTCTTAGCGTCTTTTGGTCTCTTAGCACCGTATTTAGAACGTGCCTGTCTTCTCTTGGCTACACCTGCTGTATCAAGTGTACCTCTGACGATGTGATAACGTGTACCTGGAAGGTCTTTTACTCTTCCTCCACGAATCAGAACAACGCTATGCTCCTGAAGGTTGTGTCCTTCACCTGGGATGTAGCTTGTTACTTCAATACCGTTTGAAAGACGAACTCTGGCGATTTTTCTAAGTGCTGAGTTAGGCTTCTTCGGTGTTGCTGTCTTAACAGCTGTACATACACCTCTCTTCTGTGGGGAAGATGCGTCTGTACTTCTCTTTCTTAAAGAGTTATACCCTTTCTGAAGCGCTGGAGCTGTAGACTTCTTTACAGATGTCTGACGTCCCTTCTTTACTAACTGGTTAAATGTTGGCATTCTCTTTCACCTCCTATGATTTTAATAAGCTGCTTCATTTTCATGAATCTTTGGCGCACAAAAACACAATGCATTTTCATGCACGCCTGTTTATCTTAGTACGAATCCTCGCTGTTGTCAAGGGTTTTCACTAGTTTTTCCTGTTTTTTTAGCGGAACCTTTCTCTTGCTTTTTCACTGTAAAGCGTCACGTTTTAAAGTCCCAGTTCATCTGCAATCGCACACATTTCTTCCAGCGCCACATCGATCAGATTGTCCAGGCTCAGACCTGTAAATTCGATTGCTTCCATATAATCTCTGTTAGCGCCTGCTGCAAAACGCAATTCGTTAAATCGTTTCATCACGGATTTATGTTTTACACTTGCGACTTTTTTATCCGGATAAATCTGTGCTACAGCCTTTACAAATCCGCTCATCGGATCTGCTGCCAGAAGTGCATACTGGATATTTGTCTTTGCCTTCACTCCGCTTTTCGGATTGTGTGCACAGATCGCATCAAACAGCACCTGATCTTCCACACCTTCTTTTTTCAGGATTTCCACAGAAGTCGGTCCGTGTACGCTCAGGTCATTCTGCCAGTCACACTGTTCCTCATCCAGGTCATGCAGAAGTCCCGCGATTCCCCAGTATTCCACATCATCCGGAGCCAGTTTCTTCGCAAGCCCTCTCATAATCGCTTCCACTGCATAAGAATGTTGAAGGTAACGCTCTCCTTTCATATATTTGTGTAAAATCTCATATGCCTGTTCTCTGTTCATTTTCTGTTCCTCCCTTGCGTTTCTTATCTTATGATGTCTGCCGATCACTTTTCATTGTGTACTCTCACAGTTCATTTTCTTTATTCATTATATAGCATTTTCTTAACTTCATTATCATTCAGATTACTCTTCGTGATCCATGTATATCCGGTATCCACGATAGATTCATTTCCCATGGAAAGGGCTGATCTCGCCGCTGCGATCACAGATGCATATCCCATTGCGTATGGATTCTGTACAACCAGGCCATCAACTTTTCCTTTTTTGAGCATATCGATTTCTTCTTTGTCTGCATCATAGCCAACTACCATAACATTGTCTTTTTTTGTTCTGTCCATGCCGGAAACAATGGTCTTTACAGCAGTCGCGTTCGTTGCAAAGCATCCGCACACATCTGGATGTTTCTGCAAATAATAATCAATGATATCATCTTCTGTGATATCAGTCGGATTGATTTTCTCATCACCGGTACGCAGTCTTGCATCTCCGTCCGTACTTCTTGCATAAGTACCAGTGTTGATCTCAGCAGCAACATTTTTCTGTAATTTTTCAATGTTATCCATATAATAAACGTTTGCAACTGACATCTTCGGATATTTCTTTTTTAATTCTGCCTTGAATCCTGCAACTCTCTCTTTTGCCGCCATGGATTTTGAATCATGTGCAAGGATAAGAACCTTTCCTTTGCTGCTCATCGCCTCTGCCAGTTTATCTGCTGCTTCTTTTGCCGACTTGGTGTTATCTGTCGATACCGTTGCCATCAGTCCCTGATAATCACTTCCGCAGTCATATGCCACGATCGGGATCTCATTGTCTGCCGCCATATCAAACTGTACTTTACAAGACTGCTCATCGGCTATGGAAATTGCAAGTGCCGCCGGCTCTCTCGCCAGTTCTTCGTCCAGAAGATTCACCTGCTGGTCTACATCGTCCGCATCCGCCGGTGCATTGAAAGTTATTTTCACTTTATCTTTGCCTGTATAGCCCAGATTCTCATTGATATCATCAGTGGCTTTCTCTACACCTTTCTTTACTTCGCTCCAGTACTCACCGGTACTCGCCTTACCTATAATAGAAATATAAGTTCCTTTTTCCAGTTTTAATCCTTTTGCATTATTGTAAGCAGCCGGATTAACCACATCCAGCTTCGCCTGCGCAGATTCTTCTTTAGTAATTTTTTTATTCTCTGCTTTCTTCGTCGTTTCTTTCTCCTCTTCAGAAGAACTCTTCTGCGAACCGCATCCTGCTGCCAGAAGTGTTATGCTTATCAATAACGCAACGATCTTTTTGAAATTTTTCATGATTTCTTCTCTCCCTCTTCTGATCTGTCACATTTTTTTCATATTATTAAATGCAGATGTAATCTTAACAACAAACACTATACACCATAATTTTGAAAATTTGTTGAAAAATTTCTTAAATTTTCTTTTGAATTGATTTTTCTTTTGTCCTCTTGTATATTTTTTTCATTTGTATTATTATAGTGAGAGACGTAAATTGTCAATCATAAAAAGGAGGTACATACCTATGGCACACGTAATTGGTGATGAATGTGTTAGCTGTGGAGCATGCGAAGCAGAATGTCCAGTAGGAGCTATTTCTCAGGGAGCAGATCATTACGAGATCAATGCTGATTCTTGTGTTGACTGTGGAGCTTGTGCAGCTCAGTGTCCTACAGGAGCTATCTCTCAGGGCTAATCGTTATTCATATGAACGTAACAAAGAGCATTGTTTCCGGATTTTCCGGGAGCAATGCTCTTTTCATGTAATTAAGAAACTTCGTTTTTATTTATTCACCTTTCACCGTTTGACGTATTTCGCACATTGCACATGCTATACTTGTCCCGTCAGAAGTTCTATTATTATAATAAGGGGGTTTTACAATGAACAAGGCACTGGAACAACTCAGACGTGAAACGAAGGACGATGCCAGACTGTATAACTGTGTAAAAGAATTATACGAACAGGGAGTACCTTTTTCCGAACTCAAAGCATTGATCCCGGATATCCGCCGCACAAAAGAACAGTTACATATGAAGCGGATGCTGGAAAATAACAACGAAGTACTGCTCTCCATGTTCAGTAAGGAAATGTCATTCCTACTGGATGCAAAGGAGCGTCAGGAAGAACAGGAGTTTAAAAAACTGGACCAGCTAATCCGGCAACAGCAATCCTTCCGGAGAGCTGCCGCAGACCACGGTCCAGTCAGTAAACTAAGGCGTATTTTCCTGCCTGCTTAGATTTGCGAACTTCGTGTATTCGCCGAGCCAAGCCAGATGAACGGTCCCTACCGGGCCGTTTCTTTGTTTTGCAATAATAATCTCTGCCTGCTTCTTATATTCAGAATCTTTGTTGTAATATTCATCACGATAAATAAACATAACAACGTCCGCATCCTGTTCGATTGCTCCGGATTCACGCAGATCCGAAAGCATTGGACGCTTATCCGGTCGCTGTTCTACTGCACGGCTAAGCTGTGACAGTGCGATCACCGGCACATTCAGCTCTCTGGCGAGCGCTTTTAAAGATCTGGAAATATCCGAAATCTCCTGCTGTCTCGATTCGGAACGTCCTCCGACACTTCCGCTCATCAACTGCAAGTAGTCAATGATGATCAAATCCAGTCCGTGTTCCATCTTGTATTTTCTGCATTTGGACCGCAGTTCTGAAATCGAAATACTCGGTGTATCATCAATGATCAGATTCGACTGCCCGATAATTCCTGCTGCTTCAATCAGTTTCTCCCAGTCAGAATCCTTCATATTACCGGTTCTGAGTGCCTGCGCATCTACCTGTGATTCCAACGAGAACAGTCGGTTTACCAGCTGTTCCTTCGACATCTCAAGGCTGAAAATAGCGGTGCATTTATCTTTCTTAAATGCAACGTACTGTGCAATATTCAAAACAAACGCCGTCTTACCCATGGAAGGTCTTGCCGCAACCAGAACGAGATCCGATGGCTGCAATCCGGACAGTTTATAATCCAGATCAATAAATCCGGTCGGAATTCCCGTAACAGTTCCCTTGCTCTTCGATGCTTTTTCAACTTTCTCCAGTGCATTCATAACAACCTGTCTGATTGGCACATACTCTCCGGCATTCCGGTTCTGAAGTAGCTGAAATACAGATTTTTCTGTCTTCTCCAACACAGATTCCAGTGGTTCATTTCCCGCATAGCAGATATTCGACAACTCGTCATTCATCTTGATCAGCTTACGCATGACTGCTTTATCCGACACGATCTGCGCATAGTAACGCACATTTGCCGATGTCGGCACTGCCGCAACCAGATCACGCACAAATTCCAGACTGGAGATCTCCGGCGGCACTTCCTTCTCTTTCAGACGTTCCTGCAAAGTGATCAGATCCACCGGCTTGCCTTCATTAAAAAGCTCTACCATAGAATCAAAGATTACACCGTACGCATTCTGGTAAAAATCGTCACCGCAAATAATCTCCGAAGCTGCAAGAATAGCATCCTTGTCCATCAGCATCGCACCAACTACTGACTGCTCTGCTTCCACGCTGTGAGGCATCACCCGTTTGATGAGTGTCTCTTCCATCGTTTTCCTCCTACGCTTCCTCTTTCACGACAACCTTTAATTTGGCTGTTACTTTCGGATGTAATTTGATCGGCACTTCGTATGTTCCAAGTGCTTTGATCGCATCTTTCAACTGTATTTTCTTCTTATCTACTTCCAGTTCCATCTGTGCTTTTACTTCTGTTGCGATCTCTTTGGAAGATACAGAGCCAAAGGCTTTTCCGCCTTCTCCTGTCTTAATGGAAACCTCGATCTTACCTGCTTCGATCTTCTTGCCAAGTTCTACAGCAGCCTCGTAATGCTCCTGTGCTACTTTGTCATCATTTGCTTTCTTGAGTTTCAGATCGTTCAGGTTCTTTGTATTTGCTTCGATACCTTTTCCTGTCTTCAGGATAAAGTTTCTTGCATATCCGTCACTTACATTTACAATCTCACCTTTTTTCCCAAGGGATTTTACATCTTCTTTTAAAATTACTTTCATTATTCGATTTCTCCTCCTTCTATCACGTCATCGATGACCTGTTTCAAATCTGCGACAGCCTCATCCATGTCTGTGTGGTCAAACTGTGCCCCGGATGCGTTCATATGACCGCCACCGCCGAGGCGCTCCATAATGATCTGTACATTAACTTCATCAATTGATCTGGCGCTTACATAGATTCTTCCATTGTAAGTAGTCAGTACAAAAGAAGCTTTCACTTCGTTAATATCCAATAATTCATTTGCTGCCTGTGCACCGATAATCGTCGGGCTCTCAATCGTCAGATTCTCTCCTCTGGCGATCGCATATTTGTTATGGTATACTTCCGCACTGCTGATGATCTGTGCTTTTGCACGGTAAGATTCCATATCGTCACGGAACATCTTACGCACCAGTGTAATATCTGCACCGCTTCTTCTCAGAAATGCAGCTGCTTCAAATGTACGCACACCTGTCTTATTCATAAAATTATTCGTGTCGATCATAATACCGGCATAGAGACTGCTTGCCTCCAGATTCGGAATCTTAATATCATCCACAAGATACTGCAGAACTTCCGAAACCATCTCGCACGCCGAAGACGCATACGGTTCAATGTAAGACAGCAGCGCATTGTCAATATTATCACTGCTCTGTCTGTGGTGGTCAAGCACAACAATCGTCTTCGCAACATGAAGCAGTTCTTCACATTCTGTCATACCCGGGCGGTTCGTATCCACAACAACTACCATCGAACTTTCATCTGCGAGTTCCAGCGCTTCTGCCGAATTTAGGAACAGGCGCTCCGGATAATCCGGATTGTTCTCATAAGCAGTATACAGTGGTTTCAGAGAGGCAGACACTTCGTTGATAACGATATATGCTCGTTTCTCCAGTGCATTTGCCGCACGGTAAATACCGATCGCCGCGCCAAAAGAATCCACGTCCGTAAGCTGATGTCCCATAACAAAGATCTTATCCTTGACGGTAATGAACTCACGCAGCGCTTCTGCTTTCACGCGGGCTTTTACACGTGTATTACGGGAAGTCTGATCCCGCTTGCCGCCGTAATATGTAATTCCATTGCAGTCTTTGATAACCGCCTGATCGCCGCCTCTTGCAAGCGCCAGGTCAATAGCTACACGGGCATAGTTATAGCTCTGCGAATATGCTTCGCTGCTAAGTCCCAGTCCGATACTTAATGTCGCCGGTATTCCATTTCCTATATTCACAGATTTCACATCTTCCAGAATCGAAAAACGGTCGTCTTCCAGCTGTTTGAAATATTGTTTCTGGACAACGATAAAGTATTTATCATTCTCCATCTTCTTCACAATTCCATCTACTTTGGCAATATACTGATTGATCTTACGATCCACAAGCGCCATCAGAAGTGACTGTCGGACTTCTTCTACACTGTTGATCACTTCATCATAATTATCAATATAAATAAGTCCCGCTACAAGCCTCTGTTCTTCATTTGCACGGATCGCCTTATTCAGATTCGTCACATCCTGTAAATAAACAGCGATAAAATATTCTTTTTCCTCCGGCAGTTCCAGAACCTGTTCCCTCTCGCTGAATCCTCTTGCAGAAACTCTCCTGAGTTCTGCCTGATACTCCCGTTCCTCAAAAAACACATCCATATGTACCACATCATTCTCCTGACGCGGGTAAATAGAACGGTTCAGTTCCGGCATGATCTTGCTGATATATGTGTCACCTTTTGCACGGTCGCCTATCAGCTCTTCAAACTGACTGTTCAGCCATATGATCTTCCCGTCTTCAAGCAGAATCGCATACGGAACTGCCAGTTCCTTCAGCAGCGTATTCTGTATAATGCCATATTGCGCAGCAAATTCGATCAGATCCTTTACCATCAGCGAGTTCGTGTACAAATACATAACCGCCGAAAGTATAATATAGATCAGCACAAATACACCCATTAAAAGACCTGCGCCCTTATTGATGGCATAAATCCATATGTTAAGCGCTACCAGTACGAGCGCCATGATCGCCGGCCACTGCATATAGAATTTGAGCTGTCCTTTCAATCGAATCTTCTGTCTGTCTTTCTTCTTTTCTTCCATGACTATCCCCTAATTTGTGAATTCAGACTTTTCAACATATGGTAACATTATACCACTCCTGCCAGAAAATGAAAAGCAACAAAAAGATCAAAAAATGCGAAGGCTTTTTCATCCTTCGCATTCGCATCTCATATTTATTTTTTTGTTATAAATCTATGCTTCATATCCTTTCGGATTTGCAGACTGCCATCTCCAGGAATCTGCACACATCTCATCCAGACCTCTCTCCGCTTTCCAACCAAGCACTTTCCATGCCTTCTCCGGATCCGCATAGCACATAGCAATATCTCCGGCTCTGCGAGGCTTGATCTCATACGGAATCTCTTTGCCGCATGCCTTTGAAAATGCTTTTACCATATCAAGAACAGAATATCCGACGCCGGTTCCGAGGTTGATCACTTCTAATCCCGGATTTGTAAAAATGTAGTTGATCGCTTTTACATGTCCGATTGCAAGGTCTACAACATGGATGTAATCGCGGACACCGGTTCCGTCCGGTGTGTCGTAATCGTCTCCGAATACACCCAGTTTTTCAAGTTTACCGACTGCAACCTGTGAAATATATGGCATCAAATTGTTCGGGATACCTTTCGGATCTTCTCCAATTCTTCCGCTCTCATGCGCGCCAACCGGATTGAAATAACGAAGCAGGATTACATTCATCTTCGGATTGGCTTTCTGCACATCTGTCATGATCTGCTCCATCATGGATTTGGTCCATCCATACGGGTTCGTGCACTGTCCTTTTGGGCAGTCCTCTGTGATCGGCATTGTCTCCGGATTGCCATATACTGTTGCGGAAGAACTGAATACTATATTCTTCACGCCAACCTGCTGCATAACTTCCATTAGCGTCAGTGTACCTGTTATATTATTACGATAGTATTCCAATGGCTTCTGCACAGATTCTCCAACTGCTTTTAATGCTGCGCAATGGATAACCGCATCGATCTTCTCTGCTTCAAACATTGCTTTCAAAGCTTCTGCATCCATTACATCTCCTTCATAAAATGTAATGCTTTTTCCAGTCAGCTCTTCCACTCTCTTCAGTGATTCTCTAGAAGAATTGCAGAGATTATCGTATACAACAACCTCATAACCTTCTTTCAGAAGTTCCAGTGCAGTGTGACTTCCAATATATCCTGCGCCACCTGTTATTAATATCTTTGCCATTTTATTGCCTCCTAATCGTCCTGTGCTCATTTCATTTCCTGCAAAGTATAGCACTTTTCGCCTGTACTCTTCAAGAAATCTGCACATTCCTGCTAATATCCTTTTATTTTTCCCATAAATTCTTAGGATACAGCCCTTCCTCTTTCATACGTTTCATCGCCGCAACAACAACCGGTTTATCTTCTTTGTAAGTAACACCGTACCATTTATCCTTTGATTCCAGAACTGCTGCCGTTGCCTTCTCCTCTCCGAGCAGTCTGCTGACAACTGCCGGCAGGAAATATTCACATTTCATCGGATTTTCTTTTAATCCTTCATCCAAAAATGCCGGAAATCCTGCTTTAATCTCACGCAGAATACTCTCTGTAAATCCCCACATATTCATGGAAACAAGTGTATCTGCCGGAACTTCCGTCCAGTTTGCGCCGTCATCTTCTGTATAAGCGATGCCACCATTTCTCTTCTCAATACGGGTTCTCTCGTTGATCGCCTCCAGCTCGCCACTCTCATTTAACGTGCATACACCACGCGCTACATGTCCGTTGTCAGTCACAGTATTTCCAAGATGGTATCCGACCATTGCATAGCGGTATTTCTCATCGTCCGGATGACTGGATAGATAATCGTAGATCAGGCGGAATGCTTCAACGCCATAGTAGTCATCTGCGTTGATGACGGCAAATGGTCCATCGATCTGATCGATGCAGCTTAACACTGCGTGCGCAGTTCCCCATGGTTTCACTCTTCCTTCCGGAACTTCATATCCCTCCGGAATGTTAGAAAGCTCTTGAAATGCATATGAAACTTCCATGTATTCTGACATCCGGTCACCGACTGCTGCCCGGAAACTTTCTTCATTTTCTCTCTTAATGATAAAAATTACCTTTTCAAATCCGGCTCTCTTTGCATCATACATGGAAAAATCCATAATGATATGTCCTTCTTCATCTACCGGGTCAATCTGTTTCAATCCACCATAACGGCTACCCATTCCTGCCGCCATAATGACCAATACTGGTTTGTTCATAAATCTGTACCTCCATATCAATATCAAAAAATCTGATACTATTTCTTATCATAACGAAACGCGCAAAAAAAAGCAATCCCACAACTTGTTTTCCCTACTATTGCGTCCGGGAAATCTGTGGTATACTGATGATATCAGGGTAAAAAAGTCATACGACCACATGAGCTTGCTCATAAGTGGATGTATGACTTTGGAACACGCCCCGACATGAGCATAAAAGCGGGATTTTAATCCTGCGATATGCGAATGGTGGGGATAGATTGTGAGAGTGCGTAGCACGGAGCAATCTATAGATATCATAGCCGAGAGTTTTAACTATAACATTACCATATTACGCAATATAAGGGGAGATATATTATGTCAAGAACCAGAGGCAGAGTGACTCTGCCAGTCCAATCTATTTTTTCAGAAGATGCGAAAACATTCACCGAGCGGTGGGGCGCTGATGTGCTTCGTCTTGATGGAAACAAAACACCGGATGAACACTCCAAATCTCTGGATGTTAAGATCTGTACAACATACACACCCGTAAAAGGTGACAACGATTTCGCCATGGAGCATATGGATGAATGCCAGCAGGTACTTCTGATGTCCAGACATTTTCTGGCAAAAAATACAACTTTAACAATTGATTTTCTGGACGGATTTTACCGCGAACAATTCGTTGCCGATTATATCCACGATCCGAAGAGATGGTGGGAAGTCATCGACCGCACAGCCGGCAAGACCGTTCCTTCCCACAAATGGGAATACGACCGCATACATGACAATCTGACGATCACAGATGCCATTCCATTTCACGAATATACGGTATCTTTCTTCGTCTTTATCATATGGGATCCGACGCAGATGTACGAGCTTCTCTCAGATGATCTGACAAATGAGCCGCATCACATTCCGATCGATGTGCGCCAGCCACTCTCAGCAGCTTATTCCAAAGAACGTTTGAAGAAATGGCTCAGCAAACATTCTCATACAGATATTGTGCGTTTTACTTCTTTCTTCTATCATTATATTTTGATTTTCAACGAAGAAGCAAACGAACAGTATACGAACTGGTTCGGCTATGGCACTACGGTTTCCACACAGGCGCTGGAAACTTTCGAGCAGGAATACGGATATGCCCTGAAGCCGGAAGATCTGGTCGATAACGGATACTTCAACTCTACTTTCCGTGTGCCGACCAAGGCTTACCGGGATTACACTCATTTTATCCAGAGATTCGTATCCCGCCGTGCAAAAGAACTGGTGGACATGGTACATGCAGCTGGCAAACAGGCTTCCATGTTCTTCGGTGAGAGCTGGATCGGAACAGAGCCTTACGGCCCATATTTTCAGGATATCAGCGTAGACTGCATTTCCGGAAATGTATATAACGGAACAACGCTCCGGATGCTCTCTGATATTCCGGGTATCCATGACACAGAGGGACGGCTTCTTCCATATCTGTCCGAAGAGACATTTGAAGATGAGAATCATGCATGTATCACGGCTTCTGCAAACTGGATCGCAGCAAGACGTGCCATGATGCGAAGCCCGCTGGACCGCCTTACTTTTGACGGTGATCCTGGAACTGCCACATCTTCAACCACTTTTGTAAACTACATTGAGAAAATAACCGACGAATACCGTACCATTTACGACAATGTAAAGGGACGCAAACCATACAGCGGACTGAAAGTTGCCGTCCTTAATTCCTGGGGTACACTTCGTTCCTGGCAGGCGTACACCGTTCTTCCGGGACGAAGTTACAAGAAAACCAATCCTTATTTCGGTATTCTAGAAGCACTCAGCGGTTCGCCTGTCGATGTATGCTTTTTAAGCTTTGCGGATATCCGCAGGGACGGTGTGCCGGATGATGTTGATGTGATCATCAATGCCGGAGATGCTGGAACTGCTTTTTCCGGTGGAAGAGAATGGCTGGATGCAGACCTCGTTACGATCATACGAAAATGGGTTTATGACGGCGGCGGATTTATCGGTATCGGAGAACCATCGGCTGTTTTACACGGTGGTCGTTTCTTCCAGCTTGCCGATGTACTCGGTGTAGACCGTGAACTTGGCTTCACACTTTCGACTGCCAAATACCACATTGTTCCGAGGCTTGCGCATTTTATTACAGATGAGCACTGGGGAGCTTACCAGCTCGGTGAAGGCACACCAGACGTGTACGCACTTACCGGCAGTACAGAGATCATTGATTATTCCAATGATGAAGTCCACATTGCCGCAAATGCATACGGAGACGGACGCGGTGTATATTTCTCTGCACTCGCTAACGATCCGGACAACACAAGACTTCTTCTGCGCGCCTTATATTACGCTTCCCACAAGGAAGATAATTATTACATCTGGAACGCAGACAATATCAACTGCGAAGTCCACGCTTATCCGGAAAGCGGTAAATACGCAATCCTGAACAACTCTGATTCCCCGCAAACAACCGATGTCTACGACGGAAACGGATCCCGCGAAACCATCAACCTCGAACCACGCGAGATCATGTGGAGAATCATGTGATACCAGAGTACCAGATCTGAGTACACATGAGCTTGCTCAAATGTGGACGAAAGATCTTGGGACTCGCCCCGTCATGAGCAATACAGCAGGATGCTAATCCTGCGTTTTGCGAATGTCGGGTAGGATTGCGAGAGTGCTCTGCACGCAGCAATCCGATGGTATCACTATAACTCCCTTGAGCACATCTGCAGGATGCTAATCCTGCGTTTTTTTGCGAATGAAACTTCATTATATAAAAAGAACAACTGCTCCACGGAAACTCCACAGAGCAGTTGTTCTTTTATTTTAAATTATTGAAATTCAATGAGTACTCCGGTGCCTACTGGATCTTCACTTTGCAAACAACTTTCTTTCCAGAACCATCTGTTGCTTTAACAGTAATCTTCACCGTCTTACCTTTTCCAGCTTTCAGCGCATGCACTACACCTTTAGAAGATACTGTTGCATATCTCTTGTTGCTGGATGTGTAAGATAACTTCTTATTCACCGCACTCTTCGGTGTGACTTTCACCTGAATCTTTGCTTTCTTTCCGGCTTTTAAAGTCAGCTCTTTGTCTTTCAGTGTCAGTTTGGAAACTGCTTTGCCAAAGCTTGCAGAAGCAGTTGTATTTCCTGTCAGGCGGATTGTTTTGGATGTGCCGCTTACTTTTTTTCCTGCCACTTTGAAAGATTTTAATGCATAGCCTTTATTTGCTTTTGCAGTAAGTCTTACTTTATTTCCCGGAAGGATACCTCTGTTCGCTCCGGAAATTTTACCGGCTTTGGATGCCTTTGCAGTTACTTTTACAAGCCCACTGCCGATTGTTGCCTTGTAACCCTGTCCATCTTCGTCAAAGATGTAAAGTGTACTTCCGACAGTGATAGCGTCGTAATCTATGCATTCTTCATCATCGTCATAGTCATAATCATAATCCTCATCATAAACATCCAGATTTGTTATCTGATTATATTTCGTAGAATTATAAGTATCTTTTGCTACATTATAAGTAAATGTATCACCTAATCCAACCATAGGATTACCCACATATACAAGTCCTCCCGCACAGATATTTACACTGACATCATACTTTTTAAATGCTTTACTTCCATTTACGACTTTTGTAACAGCTCCATATGTCGATAAGGTCTTCTTGGATGCTGTCCACTTATTTCCACTTAATATCAAATTAACCGGACAAGTCTGTTTTTCATATTCCACACCGTCCTGTTTTTCACCATACCCAAGTGTATAAACCAGTTTCCCACCGCTCTGCAATGCTTTTCCACCGGCTCTTCCTTCCGGAAGGGATGGTCCCTGACTCCATTTCTTTGTACCCGGATTATAGATGTAAACTTTCTTGCTGCATGCTTTCTGTTGGTAATCATATCCGCCAATAAGATAGATTCTTCCATTATAAGCCGCAAGCGTCCAGTCTTCTGTTTTCATTACTGCTGACGGAAGTGTTCCAATACACTGTACCTTTCCGTTTGAAGTATTAAATGCAAATAATTTATATTCGGAAGAATATGCCGATTCCGTAGTATCGTCATCATCATCGTCGTCATCACCCTCATCTATATCCTCATCTGTACTTCCCTGTACTTCTGAATATGCGCCAATGTTGTATAACATTCCATCAGCATAGACAAGATCATTTCCAAATGCAAAATCATATCTGCCCTGACTGCCTGCCTCTTTCTTGAAATATTTTGTCGGCTTTACAACTGTCAGTGGGTATTCATCCACTTCTTCCGGATCAGACTGGTCTAATATATTGATGCTGTCTGAACTAGAATCAGCCATGTAAATATTTCGACCATCTGTTGCCATATTAGATGAACTTTCTACTTCCAGACCTTTTACTTTTTTGTAAGAAGATTTTCCGTCTACCAGATAAATATTCTTCTTTGTTGCCGTCCTTCCATTCCCTGTAACCGCAATAGATGCCACTCGGTTCAGCCATGCTTTTCCATCAATAACTACCTGTTTTGCTGTTTTCTTTACAATCTTTGCTGCTTTTGCGGTTGTACTGCCTTTTTCTGTTACATTTACACTTAAATCTGCTGCATCCAGCCCGCTTCCATTAATCGTAATCTGTCCGTTACTCTGATTTACTTTCACAGTACTGATTCTTGGCGCATTTGCGATTTTCTGTGTATAATCCAGCATTCCTCCGGTTGCTACTTTTCCTTCCAGTGCATCCGTACGCTTCACCTGGGATAATACTGCCGAAATACGCTCCACCGCACTGCTCTTTGGATTCTCTGCTGCCTCTAACGCAACCGCTCCTGTAACGAACGGAGTTGCCATAGATGTTCCACTTTCATATTCATATTTACCAAAATTAGAAGAAGCAACATTTTCTTTACTGAGTCCCAGATCATCCAGTGTAATTGTATAATCGCCTTTTTTAGCTGCCATAAGCGATAGAAAGATAGAACGTTCTCCTGTTTTTGGATTTTTTTCTTCCTGTGGTACTTCCAGATGTACCCAATCTTCCATTTCGCCACTAACTGGATAGCCGTTAAAATTATATGCGAGTTCCGAATCTTCACTAATTAAGTCATCTTCACTTACCGGTAAATCACGGTCAGCAGCACATTCTCCAACGATTAACAAACTTCCATTTGAGAAAAGAGACTCGGATGATTTTGGACCGCTTACTTTCGTCATTGCACTAAATTCCGGAAATTCTTTTGTTCCTTCACTTACTGTATATGGAATCCGAACAGAAACCGTCTCACCTGCACTGACACCTTTCAGAGAACTTTTCAAAGATTTTCCTTTTGTTTCTCCCAAATTGTCATCACTTAACTCTGCCTTGTACCCGGATTCTTTTTCATTCAATGTACTTGTGATCTGAATATTTTCAGGACTCCAGTCAGCCCATGTACTCTCTCCATTGAAATTTTCAAACTTCTGCGTTACTTCCTTCTGTTTTTCTGCTGAATAAATAGATGGATTATAACAATCCATTGCATAAGTAGAGAGAATATCACTTCCAGGTGCGGCAATATCAACCTTTTCACTTCCATAGTTCGAATAATTGCTGAGCTCACCCTTTTCATTTGTAGCAGCTACACTGATCTTATAAGCGCAATCATCGTTTGCCGGATAAATAGCCGTTTCATCATTATCTGCCGACTCATTTCCTGCTGCACATACAGACACCGCACCCTTTGCTCCAACAAGATCCATCAGTTTCTTAAAAATGGTACTCTTTCCTTCTCCCCCCCAGGAATCGTTGATTGCAGCAACATTTACTCCCAGGTTTATAGCTTTGTTAATATAATTGTAAGCATCAATCAGATCGCTGTCAGAACCACTACCGTTTTCATCCAATGCTTTCAATGCCATAATCTTCACATTGTGGTTCATACCACTGACGCCGACGCCATTATCGCCTTTTGCGCCAATGATTCCGGCGCAATGTGTTCCATGTCCTTCATCATCCATCGGATCTGTATCAGCATTCGCAAAGTCATATCCATATTCGCCTCTTAACTTCGGCTGGTATGTATTCTCCCACATATTGTCTTTCAGATCTTCATGTGTATAATCTACACCGGTATCTACAACAGCAACGACAACATCATCAGAACCTTTGGTCTTTTCCCATTTCTTCTCTACGTTCGTGGCATTTCCTTCCACACCGCCATTCTGACCCGTATTTTTAAGTCCCCACTGCTTACTGAAATATGAATCATTTGTCAGCGCATGTACACGGTAGTTTGGCTCTGCTATCTGCACATCACTGTCCGCAGATAATTTCTCAATTAACTTCTTCGTGCTTAGTGTCTTCGAAGTAACCAATCCGACTGTAAGTGATGTTGTAGTCGCACTTGACTGTGCAGAAGCCGCACTCTGCGTACTTGCCCTTCCCTTTGATTCTTCTGCTGCATCAAAATTCCATACCTTTGACACGCTGATATCGCTTACATTAAGCGCTCTCTGCGCAGCCGCTTTCGTTGAAATCTTGTTGTCCTTATACAAAACCAGCGCCTGTCCTTCTACATAATCGCCTTTATTCGCGCTCTCTTTCTTGCTAATCTTATCTCCGGTCTTAATCTTCTGATACGCACCCGTCCCGGCTGCTTCCGTTGTTATCGTACTGGTCGCCAGAAATGTGGTCACCATCATGAGCGATAACAATTTTACCGTTCTTTTCTTCATATGATTCCTCCTTTTTCTCCCTTCAGATTCTATTCTCTCCTCTTCAAACGGGTTATTTACACTCATTATACTTTGTTTTATCAGAAAAATCTTCCATTTTGTGTCTTTTTTGTGAAAATTAAGAATATCTTAACTTTTATCGTTTTATGTATTTGAAACTGTAGAAATAAGTGAGTTCTTATAAAGAGTTCTTATTGTGTTCTATAACGGAATGCAAAAGAGACCGGAAAAACAGGGTTTTATCCTAACAACAAAAATGCCTGTATATAACTACAGGCATTCACAACAAATAAAAATATAGAAAATCAGATATCAATGACATCCTTTTTCTTACTTATACGTCACCAGTTCATCCAGGCTGATTCGCTCTGTTTTATGACGATCCGGTCCTTTTTCTTCTGTATCCGCATAACCAAGTGCCAGCAGATTGATTGGTTCCAGATTATCCGGAAGTTCGAACTCTTCTCTGACAATCTTTGGATCAAACCAGCATACCCACAAGCTTCCAAGTCCCTGTTCGGTTGCTTCCAGCATCATATGATCTGTCAGAATCGAAGCATCGATATCTGTCGTCTGCATCTGGTCGTATTTGCGCACCCATGCTTTATCGTGATCGGCGCATACGATAATAACTGTCGGTGCACCATAAAGGCGCGCAGCTTTGTCCAGTTTCGCTCTGCCTTCTTCACTCTGTACCACGATCAGCCGCACCGGCTGCGCATTGGTAGCTGTTGGTGCAACGTGTGCTGCTTCCAGGATTTTCGCCAGCTTCTCCGGCTCTACCTGCTGCTCTTTGTATTTGCGTACTGAAAATCTTTTTTTCATTACATCAAGTAATTCCATTGTCATATCCTCCTGCTATCCGTTCCTGTAATACTGCTCTGCTTTTTATTGCCATATGTAAATATTTATTGCGACAGATTAACCAAGCAGTTCATTTACCATTTCTCTTGTGTATGTGATCGCACCTTTATGCTCCACTTCGATTTGATAAAGTGCATTTGCTGCAATATGCTCTGCTGCCTGCTCCAGATCACGGATACCTGTCGTATCTGCATATTTTTCAATAACCGCATCCAGTGCATCGTCTGTCACGATACACTCTTCTTCTTTCAGGCTCATTCGTTTGAGCACTTTTGGAAGTGAGAATTTTGAGAAAATCACTTTCTTCTCTTCAAATGTGTAATCCGGAATGTCGATCACTGCGAAACGTGACATCAGTGGCGCACTGATCTGTTCTTTGTCATTAGCTGTTGCGATTGGATAAACACCCACAGTCGGCACCATACATTCCATATAGTTGTCTGTAAATCCAAGGTTATCTAACAATGTCAGCAGAACATCTGCCGGGTTGCCGTTGCCTTTTCCGGATGCGGCCTTGTCCAGTTCATTAATAATAAATACAAGATTGGATTCTCCTGCCATTGCAAATGCATCCATAATAATTCCCGGCTTTGCGTTGGAATAGATACGGGAACTTCCGGTAAGCTGCTCCGGATCATTGATGGAACTCATATCCAGTGTTGTCCACGGCAGTTTCAGAATTCTTGCCACTGCATAGGCGATCTGGGATTTACCGGTTCCGGCAGGACCTACCAGCAACAGTCCGTATGCCGGCAGCGTATGTGTACGATTGATCTGGATGATTGTCTCAATGATACGTTGTTTTACTTTTTCCATTCCATATAATTCTTCATCCAGAATCCGTCTTGCTTCTTCCGGATCGATTGCTTCAAAATAATCGCTCTTCCACTGCACATTCATCATAATAGAAAGTGCTCTCTGCGCATGACGGCGTTCTTCCGGTGAGACTTCGTGGGATTTTGCAACTGCCAGGTTTCTTCTCGCCCAGAGACGGATATTATCCGGCAGTGTATTTCCGGCACAGTCCATAAAATCAATGATGCTCTGTAAGCTGGTGAGCTTCATGCTGTCACCCATCTCTTCCAGTTCTTCGTCACTGACCTGTGAAGTCGGCGCATCGCTGGCAAGCAGACGCTCAATCATAAACTGTAAAAATCCATCTTCCGCCGAAAGCTTTGTTCCACCGCCGAAAGCAATCTCACGGATCTTGTAAACTGCATAACCTCCTTCTGTATTCTCTCCTGACAGGCGGACATTGATATGATTTTCGCCGAGCCATTTCAGAAGGCTTACAAATCTTGCGTCAATTTTCAGAATGTCCGCACTGACAGTTCCCGTCTCCTGCTGAAATTCAAATGCAGTACGTTTTACCGGGTTTGTAAACATTCCAAGGGAATGATGTTCCCATTTTTTCATCTGGTTATCCAGCACCATCATTGGTTTTTCCGGTGTTGCTTCTCCTTCACCGGAGTAAAAAATCGTGTATGTGCACTCCGCTGCTTTCTTGTCATCCGGAGTATTGTTGAAATCAAATACTGGCATAGCGCTCTCCTTTTATATCTTTGTAAATATTTATATTTCTTTTCTTATGTATTGCCTTACTTTTATGCATATCCATGCATAATTATAACGTATCTGCCGAAGTGCGTCCACCCTTAAAATACTTCTTTTATGTTCACGAAACTTTATCACCTGCAGAAATGCCAATAGATACTTTTTTTCTAACATCAAAAAAGCTTCAGGAATTAACCTAAAGCTTTTTTAGAGGCGCCAACCAGATTTGAACTGGTGATAGAGGTGTTGCAGACCTTTGCCTTA
>OLRL01000607.1_pt1 | contig 21974 bp, 18 predicted proteins | sample 1643201 | NCBI WGS metagenome assembly OLRL01 (sample SAMEA3136649, study PRJEB25190) | human gut metagenome | biome: human gut; feature: human-associated habitat; material: faeces | place: Austria | collected 2013
CCTACTACAAATCTACCTCTTAAGTCTGGAACACTTATATAACCAGCTTTAGTAGAAGCAGTATTATACTTATCTCCAATAGCTTTATATAATTCTGGGTATTCTGCTATACTTACTTGACTTCCATCACAAAGTACATAACCTTCAGGAACTCCAGAACCAGACCATAATTGGATAAGACCAATATCTCCTCCAGCAGTGTTCTCTTTTTTACCCTGTCTACAAGTTACAACTACAGTTTTACCTGATTCATCCTGTATGAAAATTACTTGGCCAAGTTTATCATTATGAGTATTATCGTTTAAGCTCATGATAAGAGTAGTACCAGAGCCAGATACATCTCCCGAGTTTTCCCTAGTATAATTTACATTAACTGGATCACCAACTTTCTTTCCATTGATTACCATTTGTTTAGTAGATACAATAGTAACCTCTTTACTTTCTCCTGTAGGCTCAAAGTATAATTCAGTGGGTGAAACTCTGAAAGTGTATTCATAATTGCCTTCCCCTTTCTTGTGGATAAGCTTTACTTCTTTAGTTGACCCATCTACAGCTTCTACTGTTAAGATCTGAACTATATCTTTGTCCGTAGCATTCTTTTCTTCTGGTGTTACCGTTATAACAGTCCTACCTGAACCTTGATTTTTACTTATTGTAAATCCCATTATCTATATTTCCTTATTTCTTTACGAAGTTCTCTTACTATAGTTTCCTTCAGAACCTTCTTACCACCAACTTGTTCGAAAGCTGGTGCCCATAGAGGTCTTGGAGGTAAATTACCACCTCTAGAACCATACTCTAACATGATAGCTACTTGGTTCAATGTTCTTTTACTAGTCCTATCACCCTTTCTGGTTTTCTTAAGGTTAGTAGGTATACCTACGTAAGTTCGATTCTTCTGTTTTACTATTTGTACTGATCTCAAATACTGACCCGTATAATTCAAAAGGGTATGCTCTCCGTATCGTTTAATGGTATTAGCCGAGTGAGGATCCCAATGAGTTCCTCTTGGAGGAGTACCCGTTCTTAGGCATTTTTTCACAAGTCTGAGAAGTTGATTGCCGAATTTCTCAGTAGCTCTATCATAAGCATTCCTCATGATAGAAGGAGTTTCTGCAATTAACCTCTCAGCTCTAGCCTGTTCTTTTGGGTCAGTATATATCTGTAAGTCTCCCAAGGGAGTACTTATAGTTATGTTTACTGACTTACTTGCCATCTGGATTTTCCTTCGGTTTATTCAAGCCAAGTGAATCCATCATAAGATTTATGGCTTGCTGCTGTGATTGTAATACTGATACTACATCTTTCCTGAATGAAGCGAATTCTTCATTGAATTGACTACCATTAGTGGGCTCCTTGTTTTCAAACATAGCAAGGATATTATCGCATTCCTTTATTATGTTCTCGTATTTACCTACATTATTAATAATACCAAGAGCCTGTGACCTTTGCAATGATACTTCGTTTACAATATTACTTCCAATTAGAGTGTAGTACACATTGTTATAAATGCCTTCATTCCCATCTGAAGGTAAATATACGGTTACTGTACCAATGGAATCTTGAAGAACAATTTCTATAAGATTAGAAAAGCCATCACCATTTTCATTAGCTCTGGGTTTACTTTCTCCTACCTTTACTACTTTAGCTCGGTCAAAGATTGGGTACATTGATCTTCTGTCTCTTTCTAGAGTAAAGACTGAATCTCCTCTTTGTAATGATTTAAATTTCATTTCTTCCATACTGCATTATTTTTATTGATTAGACTTAATCCCATTTGAACCATACTGGGATTCTGTTTCATAAATTCTACTAGGTTCAAGAAATTATAGTATCCATAGATATCTATCAGTCTTTGTGCTTCATCGGCTACTCTCTTTGCTACCTCTAAATTAGGAGCCGGTAGTTGCATTTGGAGAGTAAAGGTTTGTAGTTTATTATCTTCTTCCATGTTTCTTACTAGATTAAAACGAAAAAAGGGAAATACCCACTACAGGTACCTCCCTTTTCCCTAATCAAATTGTCTAGGTGGGCCAAGAAACATCCCAATGATGGGTATTATTCCCCTCTTCAATCCTAAAGTTACCAATTAATAACCATAAACCTCTTACAGAATTATAGGCCCATACATAAACATTATCTCCAATCCCTCTATCCTTAGTAGTACTTTGAAGAGAATTCACAGTTATTTTACCTTCTACTGAGTCTACTATAATACCCTCACGTATTAAGCTCATATCATACATAAAGTCAGAAGTATGAGGCATATTAGCCGTATCAAATAATCCCCACGTATCTTCTTGATCATTACCATTTGAAATATTTAAACTTAATTCCAATCTGAAATTATTATTTTTATTAGCTTCTTGAAGAACTCTGAAAATTACTGTTTTTCCAGATGCCTTCTGTCTATAAATATCTGCTCCAGTTCTTTCGGTAGATACACCTGGAGTTATAAATGCCATAAACCTGAATGGGGATTGAGTATCTGGTGTTAATATCAAGCCGATTAATTTCTCTGTTATCTCCGAATGGACTCCCTCTATATCGTCTGCAGATAAGGGACTACCATTGTGAGTAGAGATAATATTAAGTACATGTTTATTTACCAATCCATTTGAGGGGGCTGAGAAGGTGAAATCGGTGTAATGCCCATTACCATCTGAGTCAGTAATATAAAACTCATAGACATCTCCTGCTTCTTGAACTATTGTCAGAGTACAAGTTTTATTGGATTCTCCCTGAGTAAAGGTAATAATTCCTGTTCTAGATGAACTACTGTTATTAGTGGCTACCTTATATGTAGCCCCAGCACCTGAACCAGATATAGTAATCCAATCCACATTAGAAGATAAAGCCCAATTAAGGAATTGATTACCATTCTTCCTAGAATATACTCTTACAGGTCTATTGTATGATGAACCTGAACTTGGCCAACCAGAATAAGTAAGAGAAGTACTCAAAGAATCCCCCGAGTTTTCTCTAATACCAAACTCATAAGTTGAAGCACTCTGTTGTACAGTTTGTACTAACTCTCTATCTAAGCCATTAGGTTGATTAGCTCTGATTGTAAGAGTTCTGCTTGCAGGCTTTGAATGCTCAGGTATGGTAATAGTTACTTTAAAGTAATAACCACTCACATTAGTAATAGTTTCGGTTACTCCGGATGGCAAAATAAGAGTAGGTTTAATAGCTTCGGTAGAACTTAAAGAACCGTTAACATATCTAGACCTATAACTTTTTATATAAAAAGAAATATTACCTCCTTTACCTTCAACAGTACCAATGGATAAAGTACTAGTTTTATAACCACTATTCTGTTGAGTACTATGTTCAAATACTATATCGCTACTAGGATAAGTTACCTCAGCCGAATTCTGTGTAATGGTTAAATATACAGGAGTTGCCGTATCATAAGTAAACTTAATCTTAAAAGTTCTAGGTGATGAGTTAGGGTTTGGTGCTACACTAATACTACATCCACTAGAAGTTTTACCAGAGATGGTAATATCAGATGAAGTTCCCTCAACTACTTCAGCCGAAGTATAAGTAGTTCTAATGTTTTCTACATAAGTTCCGTTTATATATTGATCATAATTGGCATTTACTGTCAATCTAAATCCTGAACCAGTTCCAGGTACATTTTTAGTAGTTGGGTCTATAGATAGGTGATCTACATAGGTTATTTGACCTCCTTCCTGAGAAATTGAGATAGTCTGGTCTGTAGCAGTTGGGAAATCGAAAGTAACCGTAAAATTTCTAGCAGAACCACTATTACTTGGGATAGAAATACTATTACCACTAATAGAAGCCGGACTAGAAACTCTTACGGTAGCAGTTTCTGATTCTGTATAACTACTACCTTGACCATTCCAAGTATAAGTTCTACTTGCACTCTTAGCAGTTACAGTAGATTGACCTCTATTGTAACTGAAAGAAGTTTTATCTACTCTACAGTTATAACTCCATGAAGAATAAACTTTTCTACCTGCTGCCTGGGTAAAAGTTGCCTGTATAGTTTTACCTGAATACTTCTGAGTCCAAGTTACAGTGATTGATTTACTATTAGTAGATGTATTGTTGGGTACTATTCTACCTTTATTACCGTCGTAATCGGTAGTATACCAAGAACCTTCCGAAGTTTTAGTGACATCATTCGCCAAACTTTGAGAGATAGTAGTATTAACACCGTTTACTTGCTTAACTCGATTAGAAGCATATGAACCAAATGGGTATGTACCTCCAGTAGCTGGAGCATTAAAAGAAGGATTACCATTCGGATCCCACTGGAATGTATAAATCCATTGCTCGGCATTGATATCCTCTAACTTGACACATTCATTGTTACCATAGCTAGCAGCATTACTAATTACAATAACCTTGTCAACATTGGAGTCCTTACCATTATTGAGTGCTAACAACTCAGCCTTGGTAGGGCACTCATTAGAGGTCTTACCAAGGCCGGTCTTATTCAGAATAGCACTCCAAGTTGCTATTTCTGCCATATTACTTATTGTTTAATTGTTTCTTAAAGTCTTCGAATTCTTTTCTCAATAACTTAACTCCTTCGAGAGCCATGACACTGAGCATTTCATATTCTACTACTTTTACTTTTACATATTCCTGACCATCTTCTCCGACGAAAGTTTCGAATCTAGATTGGTTAGGTACTTGAGAAGCAGGTATGGTATTCTCTGATACCAACAGAGGTTCAATTTCCTCTAAGCTCTGAGCAATAGTTCCCACTTGGTATTTACCATTCATCTTGAAGTGAACTGTAGGTATATTGCAGATTTGGTCCAGAGTATGGTTCAAATTCTCTACTTGAGATTTTAATCTACCATCTGATTCCTTCCAGAAACCAGAAGCTGCAGTAGTTTTAGCAAATACTACTTGGTCTGTAGTAGCCAATCCTAATTGAGCTCTAGTTACATTATGAGGATTATCTCTTCTGTTTGCATGGGTATTTAAGTCGGTCTGAGCTTTTGTACCTGCGGCCTTAGCATCTGCAATAGCAGCAGCCTGAGCAGTAGATACTGGCATATCTGCTGGAGTTAAGTTCTGTACATTACCTAAACCTACTTGAGCTTTGGTTACATTGTGAGGGTTACTCTTATTGCCAATATGAGCATCTAAGCTTTCCTTGATTACTTTGTCAGAATCCTGGATTAATTTCTCTAATGCAGTTTTAGCAGCATCAGTATAAGCCTTAGCTTCATTCAAAGCATTGGTAATATCTCCATTCAGACCAGAGTTAAGTTTATTGAACATCTCCCGAGTCAATACTCCAGCTCGATTAGCATTAGCAGCTAAAATTTCTAATGTCTGTGTAGTAGCTTCACCATATACTCCATCAGCTTTAGTAGATTTACTAATCTGTACCCAAACTTTATCAGTATTCTGAACTACTCCTTTACCAGAAATTATAATAGTACCCGGGATAGAATCAAACAGTTTCTTATCTGCTGCAGTTTGTACACCTGCTAAGTCTTTAGTAGCAGCAGGTATAGGTTCGTTATAAGAATTTATACTTACAGGGTCATTGAAGTTTGAACAATCAAAGTTTAATCTAACCTCGTTGGCATTTCTAGTCCAAACTCCATTATCCTTGATATGAGAATAGAACCTCAAGTTATCTACCAAAGCTTTTCTCCAGTTAGATAAATATTTACCTTTACCTCCATCATAAGCAGTACCAGTAACTTCTCCAAGTATCAAAGAAGAAGTATTACTATCTACAAACTTAGTACCTGACCAACGGAATTGATAAGAGGGTTCATCCTGGGTAATATTCAAATATATCTTACCTGATTCTCCAGTAATAGGATTAGCATGATCTGGGTCAGAATATAATTTAATATTGCTCAGCTTTCCAGTTTCACTGATATCATAAGTAGCATAAGCTTCGATAACATCATCAACATAAGAAGGCAATTGACTAGAGGGTACTAATCCATTACCATCCAAAGATGCAAATCCATTAGCCTTACCCTTAGTTGCTACAAAATCATCATGCTTCTTTTCTAAGTTATTGATATTAGTTTGTAACTTATTCTCAAGAGCAGTATCTGCAGCAGCTCTGGCTTCTTCTTCTTCCTGAATCTTTTGCATCTGAACCTGGTCGTATTCAGCACGAGCATCTGCCTCTTCTTTGATAGCCTGAGTAAATTTGGTGTCTAATGCCTGGTCAGCTGCTTTTCTATCCTCGATTTCTTGAGCAAGGGAAGCTTCGGAAGAATTCTTCAAGGCTTCAATGGCATCTTTTCTATCTTGGATTTCCTTAGCAATCTGCTGGGGTAAAGTTTCATCCAACTTAACCTTATCAGCAGCAGTCATAGTACCAGCTTTAGTAGTTGAGGCTACTGGTAAATTAAAAGTGGTATTATCATCTTTATATATACCTTCGTTTACAGTTTTTCGGTTTACTGATACTGTAACTTTATTAGCATCTGAAGTTGCTCCTTCTCCAACTACTACAGTCTGAGGAATAGAATCAAACAGTTTCTTATCTGCTGCAGTTTGTACACCTGCTTTCTCAGCAGTAGAAGCAGGGATATCTACAGTGAAATCATTAGATTTCTGTATACCTTCATCGGAGTTATATGTACTTCTACTTATGTTAGTAGTAACCACACCAGCCTTAGGTGTATAACTAGCTCCAGTGATATAATCATTGGGCATAGAATTCCATCTCTTCTTATCGGCAGCTGATTGAAGACCGGCTTTAGCATCTGTAGAAGCAGGGATAGCAAACTTACGAGGCATAGGTTCTCCATAGAGATTACCTTCTCCTTTTACAGAACTCTTAAAGTTTACTTCAGCAGAAGTACCATTGATAACCAAGTTCGGATCAATTTCCGTAACCATAGTTAAGGGTAAAGCATTTGAAGTTGCTTCTTCTTTCTGAAGACGTTCATCTAAGCCGTTAGTGATACCATTAAATTTATTCTCAAGTGCGGTATCAGCTGCTTTTCTATCCTCGATTTCTTTATCGATACGTTTACCCAGAGCATTATCAGCAGCAATTCTTGCAGCTTCTTCAGCATCAATATTATCCTGGAGAACTTTATCGGCAGCAATACGCTCATTACGTTCTGTAGTAAGGTCCTGAGTATTCTTGTCTACTTTAGCTTCAATACGAATATCCTCAGCCTTTCTAGCCTCAATTTCCGTATTCAATAGTTCCTTGATTTCAAGATAACCAGTATTCTGATTACTTTGTAATCCCTGAATTAATTCTAGGTTACGTTGAATATTAGCAGTATTCTTAGCAATTAATTCATCCTGAGCCTGAGCCTTTGTTAATAATTCAGAACGAGTTTCTGTTACGAAAGTTCTCAGTTCACTTACTGTAGCATTAAGTGTAGTACTTAATTCAGTAAACTTCTGAGTAACTTGTTCATCAGCTGCAGTTCTATCGGAGATTTCCTTATCTATAATACCTTTAAGTTCAGTCAGCTTATTAGTAATTGTAGTTGCAAAGTTAGGATCATCTCCCAATGCTTTTGCAATCTCTTCTAGTGTATCTAATACTCCAGGAGCAGAACCAATAACCTTTTGGATTGCAGCTTCTACTTGTTCGGCATTCTGATAGTTAGAATCGTTTTCCAACTGAGATACCTTAGTAATGTAGTTAGCAAATTCCTGGATATTATCTAACTTAGCTTTTAATAAGTCGGTAAAGTCATTTGAAGAAAGCTCTTTGCCATCTACTTTATCAACCTTTCGGTCATTCAAGTTTTCAACAGCCTGAACTCTATCTGATACTTCCTGAGTAATCTTATTCTCTAACAGAGTGTCTGCCTGAGTACGATTAAGGGTTTCAGTATCAATATTATTCTGAAGCTTGGTATCTTCTTGTAGTCTACTTTGAGCCTCATCATTGATATCTTTAGATATAGCTACCAAATCATCTTTGTGATTTTCCATAGCTGTAGTCAGAGAATCCTTAAGAACTTGTTCAGCAGCCTTAGCTCTTTCTACTTCGGTTTGAATAGCAGTAGTGTTATTAGTTACTTTCTCCCTGAGCTCATCTAAAGAACCGGTTACTCCACTATTGAGGCTATCTATTCTGGTGCTTAAAGCATCATCTCCTGCCTTACGATCTTTAATCTCCTGGTCAATTCGAGCATTGATTTTCTCATCTTCATTTGCCCGGGCAGCAGATTCAGTATTCATTAAGCCAGTGAACTTATTATCTAATAAAGTATCTGCTGAAGTTCTATCAGAGATCTCCTTATCGATATTCTGCTGTAAAACAGTATCACCAGCTTCTCTCTTTGAAACCTCAGTGTTCAAGTCGATATTTACCTTATCTACCTGAGACTTAAGATTAGTATCAGCATTGGCTCTTGCTTCAGCTTCTGCATTAACCATGCCTTTTAATTCAGCATAATCTTCAGCTTCCTTAGTAATCTGGTCATTTAATCTGTCAGTATTACGTTGGATATTTGCCTTGTTAGCATTTACTTCTGTTTGCAAAGCATCTATCTTAGCCTGAAGTTCATTTTTAACGGTATTTACCGCATCCTGAATAGATAAAGCCAATTCTTGTATCTTGGTAGCATTAGCAGTTACTCGAGTATCTAATGCAGCATCAGCAGCCTTACGATCCGTTTCTTCCTTAGTGATAGCAGCTTGTAATGCAGCATCGGCATCTTTTCTATCTTGGATTTCCTTATTCAGACTAGCTTGAATACCGTCAGTGTTACCAGTAATTTTATCTACTTCGTTATCAACGTATTCTTTCAACTTAGCCTCAAGAGCAGTATCAGCTTCCTTACGGTCAGAAACTTCCTTATCTACATTAGCCTGTACCTGGGCATCAGCTTCTGTACGATTAGTAATTTCTTGATTCAACTGTTCGGTAATAGCAGCCAATTTCTTGGTAATTGTAGTTGCAAAGTTTGGGTCATTACCCAAAGCATCTGCAATCTCCTTCAAAGTATCAAGAACCTCGGGAGCTTCCCCAATAATCTTTTCAATAGCTGCCTGAAGATCTGCTTCAGTTTGATAACCAGCATCATTGATAAGCTGAGATACTTTTGTGATATAATTAGCATGTTCTTCAATGCCATCCAATTTAGCCTTGAGAATATCGGTAAAGTCGTTTTTAGTAAGAGAATAGCCTTCTCTTTTATCTACCTTACGATTATCTAAGTCTTTATCGGCAGCAATACGTTCTTGTTTTTCTTGCTCTAGTTTTTCAAGCAATTCGGTTTTATCTGTACCGGCCTGAGTTTTCAAATCCTCAATCTTATGGTCAAGGATTTCATCTTGAGCAATTCGAGTTTCTTTCTCGTTATCAATATTGTTCTGAAGTACAGTATCTGCATTCTGACGGTTCTGAGCTTCTTGAGTAATGTTCTGCTGTAAACCATTATCTGCATTCTGACGGTCAGAAGTTTCCTTTACAATCTGTTGGTGTAATACTTCATCCTGAGCAGTACGAGCTGCAGCTTCAGCATTAATCTTGGATTCAAGTTCTTGGTCTGCAGTTTTACGATCACTGATTTCGGTGTTCAGTTTAGATTCTAATGCTACATCTGCATTTGCTCTTTCTGAAGCCTCGGTTAGAATCTTATTATTTAAGTCGGCAATATCCCTAGTATGGTCTAACTGTACTTGATGAACAGCCTCGGTCAGTTTCTCATCAGCAGCTCTACGTTCAGCAGCTTCCTTATCTACCAATTCCTTAGCATATTCTTTAGCTTCAGTTAAGTTATTGTCAGTTTCTACTTCCAAATCACCAACCCGGTCTTCTACCTTTTGAATACGAGCATTGATTGCTTCTATCATCCTAGTAATATCTTGTACTACTTTAATGATAGTTGCATTCAACGTATTAACCGAGTTAACCAAGTTATCGTTCACAATCTTAATCTGAGAAGCTAATTCGTTTTCACGGTTCTTAGCTCTAGTTACCTCAGCTTCTAATTGAGTACGTAATTCAGTTAATCGGTTAGTGATATTGGTAGCAAAGTTCGGGTCATTGTTTAATGCTTCAGCTAATTCCTTTAATGTATCCAAAGCATCATCAGCACCATCTACTAAGTCATGTATATATTTCTCAACTTGTTCTTGAGTCTGATATTTCAAATCGTTTTCTAGTTGAGAAACTTTAGTAACGTAGTTAGCATGTTCCTCAATTCCATTCAGTTTTTCTAGCAATTCATCAGAGAAGTTATTTTCTGACAAATCCCAACCTTCTTTCTTATCTACCTTGTTTGCAATTGATAAGAAGAATGCCCAGAACTCTTTAAGAGTTCCAACAAAACCATGAGCCAAAGAGTCATCATAATAACCCTGTAATAGCCGTTGGTCAATCTCTTCGCAAGTGTAGTATTTACTAACGTACATATGTATATATTTTAAGGTGTTACTTTATTCTTTCCCAATAACAGTTCTGAGTTATTACCACGGAAGTATTCTTTTTCTTTACCAGCAAAAGCATTTGGGATATCATCTGGATTATCTGGGTCAACATCTCCTCCATCCTCTATATCCCCAACTACTACGGCATAATCAGGTAATTTCCTAACTCTGAACTTAATAACTTGGCCAAAGCCTATATGAGGTATATCTTTATCCCATACCTCTCCAAAGTAATCTTGGTAATTTGATACGAACTTCATACCAGTCATAGATTGCATGGTAGTAGCCGAATTACCAGTACCAGGCATTTCTATGTGAACTCCAGAAGGTCCATTCAAGATTATAAGATTACTGTCCCACCAATCGCCTTCTACATTGTTAAGCTTGGTGAAACGTAACATTAACATTTTCATATCTTTATGGATTTTGTTCTACGAATTTGATTTTAGTATCTCTATCCCTTTTGAGGATTACCAAGAATACCAAAGCTTCATCTTTAGCCTGAGATACTTGAGTATCTCCAGAAGGTTTATATACTATCCCATTGATAACAAATCTATCCTCAGACCAGTTAAAGTTCCAATAACCTTCCTGATTGAGATATCCGATTTGTTCTATGTAATTCTTTGAAATAAGTATAGAAAGGTTCTCATCATCTAATTCTCCAGAAACTGTGGCTTTATTTATTGGCCAGTTCCTAAAAGCATTGTAGTAGCATAAAGCTTCTATGGGAATATTATAATATCTTGGGCTATCATCCTCAGCATGATTTAGATATTGATTAACATGTTTAGCCCAAGTAATTGTTTGTCTTCCAGCATCCCAGTCTAAGAAATCAGTGATAATCTTTTTATACCTATTCCAAGAATGGTTCTTAACCATTCTCCCAGGTTCTTTTGTCATGATTTCTTATCTATTATGGTTAACGAAGGTTTACTTGCTTTATTGAGAGGGGCTGTTGGATTAGGTCCTCCCAAAGGAGTTGGTTTTCGATGATTTACTACTTTTGGTACTACTAACCGTTCAATTTGATCACAGAATGGTAAGTATATCTCTAACCTAGATGCCAGCATACATAGATTCTTTCTTAGTTCATCCATATACCCTCCAGGTTGAATCATCTTTGAATAAGTACTCCATAAGCTAGATATACTTTCGGATATCTTATCATAATACTGTACCTCGGTAGGACCCGTAGTAATTTGTTTTATCCTATCTCCTCTAGCATGTTCTCCAGGTGAATCACCATCTTGGTCTGGTCCATGAGATTCAGTGGAGATAATTTCTCTAAAACTATTTCCTGCAACCAACAGTATATTTTGTATTTGTATATTGAGATAATCCCATACTGCCAATTCCATAATTAATTGGTTTTCTAGTCCCTCATACCATAATTCATCATTATATTTATCTGGTGGTATAGTATGATTTACTAGTGGGAAGATATATAATTGCCATTTAGTGATGTATGCAGTTTTATCTTCTATGGTCATACTCTCATGCAATTCTTTGGGAATATACCTATCTATTAAATTGTAGATGGTATCCTGAAGAGTAGTATGCCCATAATTACATACAACTACGGTTCGAGTACAAGTCAAATCTAATCCATCAGAATTAGTGACATGTAGGGTTACATCATAAAATCCAGACTTCTCATAAGAGTAAGATTGATGTCTTCCACCATTGAAAACCTCTCCCTTATCATCGCCAAAGTCCCAGTCAAAAATGGATTTGGCCGGGACTTTGGTTAATACTCTAAATGAAACTTCCAGACCTGATGTTACATATGTGAAGTCTAGATTCTTTTTCATTTATATTCGGATTTGTTTATTCTTTGTTTTCTTCGAAATCTTCAAGTAAAACTTCAAGGATATCTTTTACGGTATCTTTCGGATCAGCTTCGATTTCATGTTTCTTAGCAATCAGCTTAGCTTCTTCAAGTGAATAAGCTTTGGCAATCTTACTGATTTCCATACCCTTTGCAAACTGAGCAGCTAGCTTCTTGTCAAGCTTTTCGATATCCTCAGCAGTATACTTGGCAGTTTTGTTCTTATCCGGAACTAAAACCAAGTGGCCAGAAACTAAAGCCTTCTGAATACGTTTTGTTCTGTACTGACGGGCAGTAAGTTCTCTCTCTTCGCCTTTTGCAATTGAAATACCTGTTACCTGGTCGTTAAAACTGTAGGCATTAGTTCCAACTGTTACAATGTAAGTAGTAGCCATAATCTTTTATTTTAGGTTATAATATAAAACCCCGAACAGAATGGATTGAAACTGTTCGGGGAGAAATTAGACAAAAATACAATGAAGAAATCCCGGATATTATTCTAAGTTAACCAATAGGTATGGGTCAATGTTCATGAAGCTCGGGAATCCAGCTTCAGAGAATTTCTTGTTAGCTGCCAATAGAAGAACAGCATCCTGGTACATCTTAGAGAAACCAGTAGTCAGAGAAGCATATACTGCTTCAGTCTGATTAGATACGATTCTTTCTGATTCAAGCATCAACTGTTTAGCAGTAAGCTTAATCAAGGCAGCACTGGTATCTACCATCAACAACTGCTGATCGGGAGTTCCCGGGTGAATATAGAAGTCAGCCTTGTTGGGAACCGGAGACTTGATATTCAGTGTAGCTTCTGTAGTTCCTGAGTGACGTTCTTTAAATTCAGGCAAGTTCAACATCTCGATACCCTGGTCTTCACCACCAATCATAGTAGTAAAGTTACGGCCCATACGAGCAGCACGAACCCAGATATGCAACAGGTCTTTATAAGTAATACCGTTGGTTGTTTCATATACACCAATAACCGGAGCAGATTCAGAACCATCAGCTTTGTTACCGTTCATCAAAACATCCATTGCCAAAGTATCCATAGCATAACCCAACTGAATACCAAAGTCACGGAGATAGATTCCCAATACATCGATTGAAACGTAGTTTTTAACTTCGTCAGTAAGTTTAAATCCTTTACCGATTTTGAACAGAGAAACTGATTTCTGTCCGAAGCTTACATCTCCCAAAGGAATTGTTTCTGCTTCATTTACCTTAGCGGGAGCAGCATCCGACATATTTACCATCGGCATAGTTACCTGCAAACCATTAATTGATTGGTCTGAAGCAATGATGTTCGGGTAGAAAGGTGCCTGACGCATACCAGTTGTAATAGCAGCACGGATGATTTCCGGTACAATCCAACGGATATTCTGTTGCGGCATAGTGAAGATGTTCTGCATTGTATCAATCTTCGGATTAATGCCCAACTTTTCAAAGAAGGCATCCTGTGATACACCATATTTACCCTGTACCAGTTCTTCCAGAGTAACTTCAATAGGCAATGTGTTGTTGGAACCCTGACGGTATGCTTCCAAACTTCTTACCATTTCTGGAAGTTCCTTTCTAAGGTCTTCCATTTTCAATTGTGCAAATTCTGTATTCATTGTTCTTTTAATGTTCAGTTAATGATTAGCGTACCAATACTTGAATAATATCATTAGCTTCATCAGCCGGTACGATGCTAATGAATTTTGTTTCATCAGCTGAAGTTTCAGCAGTGATGAAACGGTCGATCAACAGGGTATCTGTGGGTTTTACATAACCACATTCCATAGCCTCTTTAGCTACCCAGTTTACAACCATGAAAGCTTCTACAGCTACAGTTACTTCTACGGGGAAATTTCTTTGAGCCTGATAAGCTGGGTTAATGTTGTCAGTTACAGCTATACCCAGATAAACCTGGCTGCCATCTCCACCCGGGATATAAGGTTCGATATTACCATCGGTATCCAAAGCTACCGGCATACCCTGATGAATAACTTTGTTTTCTTTTACACAGAAAGCCTGATGCAACTTGTTAGATTCACTCTTATAGATCACCGCTCTGGGAGTTTTTTCACCAAACAGAGTCATCGGTTGATCCTGATTTACCAGCTTAGTAGTAGGATGTGTATTCATATTCTTCTTATTTTATTTTAGAGATTATTTTAATTTGTTTGAATAGATACCTTTCAGAATCTCTTCAGTACTCTTTTCGGAATTCTGAGCAGTAGCTTTGTTATCAGATTTATCTTCTGGCTCAGCTGCAGAAGAAGCACGGCTTACATCATGAGAACCGCATTTAGCACAGGTCATTGGGAATTTTTCTTCCAATCGAGCTTGGTAATCTTTAGTAAGAGAGATCAAAGTTACCATGCCGGTAGTTTCGGCATTCAACATTGTAACGATAGTTTCATCAGCTTTGTCACCCATAAGTTTTTTATAGGTTGCAACAGCATTTTCACGGAGAGATGAAATGTGGTTTTTACCTACCTGAGCCATTTCTTTCAGATTTGCAACTTCTGCATTCAGATTAGTAACCTGTTCTGTAAGAGAAGTTTTTTCTGTAGTTAAGTTATCCACAGTAGTCTGAAGAGTGTTACGAGAATTAACCAATTCCTGAATGGCTGCAAATGCAGTTTCCTCGTTCATCTCTGTACCTTCGGCAAGAGTAAGGCAATCTTTACCAAAGATTCTTTCTAAAAATTTTTGTAGTTCATTCATATCTTTATTATTAGGATTTTGATTTCCTTGGTTATCATCATAAGATTGGGAAGTATCGTTATTTTCACTGAACAAAGCTAGATCAGTTTTCGTATCATAGAAGAAATACTGTTTAGACTTATCATCTCTATATTCTTCGTATGAAGCCCAAGTTCTCTTGGCAAAATTGGGATTAATGATTTTACCATCATCCCCAATCTTCTGAGCAAAAGCATCAGCTCCATGAGATACCAAAGAGGTTTCTAAGTATCTTACTACTTCAGTAACTATTCTTCGTACCATAACTCCCTTAGAATCATAGGTACCCAGTTTCTGGTAGAATTCGTTATCTTCCATATTTGGGTGAGACTTATCCCACTTAAACTGTACTGTTACTGAGTTAGAATGGATAGATGGAGGATCCATAAGAATGCCTCTAGCAATTCTTGGATTGGCTTTACCATCAATCTTTAATATACCATTGATACCTGCAGGGATAACAAAAGAACCATCCTTGTATTCATCTTGCCAGATAACTTGTGATACAGCTCCAATAGCATTACCAATATTAGTCTCATGGTCACAGTTTACTGTTTGTCCTAAGAGCATTCTCATAGAAGCTTTTAATACTCCATTTTGACCAAAATCGGTAGGATTCCAGTTCTTAGACACAATAGTTGCAGATAATAATCTGAACATTGGTTCTATAAACTCCTCATCTTTAGGAGTAAGTTCTTCTGGCTTCAAGTCAGGATAATAGGTATTATAATCTATTTCTCCTCCCCAAAAACCAAATTGACTAACTGACTCCTTGGAAGTTTGAGCCCATTTATAAAAATTCTCCGAGAAGGTTTGTGGTTCTATGGATGTTGGGATATACCCAGCCATTATAGTATGACCACTACCTATCACTAAAGAATCTAAATGTTCTCTGTTCTTTTTAGTAATCGGTTTACTCATCTTGATTTAGTATTTTGATCTCCTCGTGAAGGAGCCGGGTTATTTTTATCTCTTGATCTACGAGCGGATTGATTCTTATCGTCCTGTCTCTGTTTCTTCTTAGTACCCTCTTGTGGGTCTAAATTACCTCCCTTAGCAAATTGGTCTTCCAATGAAACTCTTGGTTCTTCTTCTGAAGGAGAATCATAACCCATTTCCCAAGCATATTGATATTGAGAAATGATACCTGCCTTGTAAAGTAAGTCAAGGTTCTGAATCTTATACTGTCTACCTTGTTGGATTTTAACCTCATCAGAGATAGTGGATGATCCCCAAGTAATGGATATTCCCTTACAATCAAAGCCAGCCAGACGTAGTTCTAGTTCATAAATAAACTTAAGAACATAAGAAACTATCATTTGGATATTCTTTAGCTGACTTATAAGCTTAGAAAGCATAATACCAGTTGCTCCTTCTCCAATGGAAGCTTGTACTCCAATTAGGTTGCCATTTACTCCCAAACCATTAGCAACTGATTGCTGGTTCATATTCCAGGGTTTATCAATATTGCTCATCTCTTTTGAAGTAGAGTTAAGTTTAAACTGGTGGTCATCAATGTAACCAGTTACTACTCCATCCTTCATACCTTCCCTTACATTCTGTTTCAAACGTATTAGCTCCCTATTTAATCTTCTAGTATAAGCTTCTACATTTTCATTGGGTTTCTGTTGTGGTTTTTCCATCAAAGCCTCTAGAAAACCAACCATACCACAGATTTCCATGATATGTTTAAAATTGGTTTTCATATCATGCTGACCCTTTAATGAGTCCAATGATGCCATAAAAGGAGGTATTCCGTAAGGTTCATCGGTATCATTATACATACCCACATAACAATAGGTCTCTGTATTAAGTTTGATATAATCTTGCTTATTTGAGCCATTCCAAAGAGTGTTCCTCTGATATGGGCTATAAACTCCGTTATTCTCCCTTTTGAATACTATCCTGTCTGGTTTGAGGAATAATATAGTAGCTAAACCCTCAAGCTTTTCATTTGGTACAGCTTCTACTGAGATAGCTCCACTAATCATCAATTGAACTATCATCTTGTTTACCAAACCATCCATACCGGCAGTATAGTTAGACCATTTAGGGGATACCTTAGAAAGATGATCTCTCATCTTATCAGCCTCTTTATCGGTATTATTAGGGAAGGTTATGTTGTGACCAGTATTAGCAAGCTTAAACATATCCTGTAAAGCTATGTTAACATCTGGATTCACTTTATATAAATCCCTTAAAAGCTGAATCACTTCAACACGAAAAGAAGGCTTAACCATCTGAGTTAAGCCTTTCAATGTATGAATGAAGTTACCTGGGTCATCATCCGGTTCCGATACTCTACCGGGTGAAATAGGTACCTCCTCTTTTTTACTTGGAGGATTAGCCTTGTTTTCTTGTATTGGAGATCGATTCCTTCTATCGAATCCAAAAAACTTAAGAATTTTCATTTCGGTTGTATTATTACATTAGTTTTTCCTTTTCGTATGTGATTACAAATTGCTTTACCAAATATATCATCATCAGAATAAACATCTCCTTCCAAATCCACATCTACAGCAGAAGTATTATTTCTGTGTTTACCCATGGCTACGGGTCTACCCAAACCATCATATATAAAGGTAGGAGCTTCTTGAACAAAGAAAGGATCCTTCACAATGATATTCTCTTCTCGAATATCTTGTTCTAGACCCTCTATAATTACTGAACGATTCTTTTGGGTAGTTAACCAACCTGGAGATTTATCAACCTCGGGTCTGGACTTACCCTTCTTTTTCAGAAGCTTTTGATAGTAGTATAGATTAGGATATCCTTCTGACTGAAGAGCAGAAGTTACTGCTAACCCAACGTCGTTAGATTCTGGAGCTACAACAGCAAAATTAAATAATTGCCCAGTATCTCCCAGTAACCTAGCATATTTATCTACTGCCATTCTTCCCTTATACACAACTTGTTCTTCTCCCAGCTTGTCCATACAAGTGAAAGAAGAATAGTCTGAGCCTCTACCTGTTGCAACGTCTGCACCGATAAAGTACTGTTTATTTGGATCTGGTTCGTTGAATTGTCTATACTGACGATTGAAACGATATTTTAAAACTGGATAATCACTTAAGCAATCTTCGATAGCCTTGATATCTGCCATATCAAATACTGTATTACCTGAAGAAAGAAAGTCTCCATCGATTTCTTGTGCAGTTCTTTTTGGACCCAATGCAGAAGCCATCTGGTCATACCAAGATTGATCCCGTTCTGGGTGCATCTGCCAATATAATCGAATAGCATTGAAAGGATTACCTCCAGCTATAGCATCTACCCATGTTGAATGGTAAAAATTACCCATACCGTATGGAGTAGAATTGATGATGGCTGAACCTCCGGTGGAAAGCGTAGGGAAGGCAGCTGCCCAAATAGCTGAAGCCCACCGAACGATTGCAGCCTCATCAATTACCAGGAGAGAAAGAGATTCTGAACGACCGGCTTCTGAAGATGTTGGGATGGATTCTATGAATGAACCATTATCGAATTCAATCATAGAGGCAGAACCAAATTCTCCAGTTCTTCCGTTGATTATCGGGGTTTGCATATACCATGGAAGATTCTTATACATGAACTTAATCTTCTTAAGTACCTTTTTAGCTGTAGTATCCTTAATGGAGATAATGTTTATCTTCTTATTAGGATGATATGATGCCAGCCATAAGCAGTACATAGATATAAGTTCTGTAATACCCGCTTGCCTGAACTTTAACAAGATATTGAATCTCTGGAGTATAAATTGGTATAGTACGGCTTTTTGATACGGATATAATTCAAATCGAACCTTTCCTCTCACTGGATGTATCACATAACAAAAAAGACTGAAAAAGAAAACATCCGTTGTAACCCTAGATAGATTAGATAATTCTTCTCTTGTAAGGTTAGTTGGTGTTTCCTGTATCTTCTTTGCCATAAAATCTAAAATTTATAAGTTACTACCAGTTCTAAATCAGTTTTGATACCTGAGAAATATCTTGGGTAATAAAAACTGTTTATCCCCAGTTTGTAATTAAATCCCTTAGTCTCGATTGAAATTCCTGTTCCCAAATCCCATAGATTGTTAAAGGGTCGGTACTTACCATAAACATAAGGAACTAATCTTATTCTAGATTTAATTTCTTGTGTGGTAAGTTTTCCGTTATACCAAGAATACTTGTAATTATTAGGGTCGATATTGAATAACCTACTAGAATAAATTCCTGAGTTTTGATTAAGGAAACTCAATGTAAGTTGATTCTTATCGATTACTAATTGAACAAGAGAATCCTTCTCTGAGATTATAGAATCAGGTTTATTAGCGGCATGAATAGGCGGCTTATCCCAATTCTGATAATTGTAAAGAAGGATTCTACTTGGGTTAAGTAAATTATCGTAGGAAATTGGCAGGAAATCTTTCCTCAAATAAATTGTATCAGTATGTTGAATGATCTCTTTATCAGGTAACATACTGAGTTGTTGATTCAGTTTGTAATTCCTGAAGCAAAGGTAAATAGTAAATCCTAGTAAAAGGACTACCATGGCAATCTTAAGCTTCTTCATCTTTTGATCTGAGATAGGCATCTTTTGTTTTGTATCTATCGATTATTACTCCCAAAATTACTTTGAAATTATTACTGAAGTCAGTAGTCGGAATTCTAAATCGAATATCAATCCCTTTTGAATCTTGAGTAATACTCATTCTGATTTTTCCCTTGTGACTCTTTACAACTCGATTATAAAGAGTTGCTAAGAGATTAAACATACTCTTCAGATTTTTCGGTAATATCTCTGTTCTGTATAAAGTTTCTTTGTTCATTGTTACTTGAGTTTTTCGGTTTCAATTCATAATAGTCAACTCACTCTATATCAGGTGCTTGGCATTCATTTGCCAAGTCTGGCATAAGCCAACTAATTCAAATTCAATCAGTTACGAAACTGGCTTTGTTTTTCCCTTAACAATCCCTTTTCCTGATTGATTCTTATATCAGTATTCCTTATTCCAATATTCCTTATTCCAATACCCTTTAAAAGCCTATTAGATTTATATAGGGGGGATTCACTTGAAATTAAGGCATTTCTTAAACCATAATCCTACTTCATATACTGAGCCTTTACTCAAGGTATACCTAGCTTTATTTAACCAGTAATGATAAGTCTTAGGATCCCAAGTTGCAAATCCCCGAATAAACACTCGGTAATTTTCGGGGAATCCCATAATTGCCTTGAAATCATAAATACCCAAAGGATACCCATCAGGTCTAAATTGCCTATCTGAGGGTCTGAGTGTTAAAGGTGGTTTATCATCTTCTAATCGATATACTCCCGGGAGAGTACTCATTTTAGCAGTTTTAATGGGCCATTTCTTTTCATCTTTGAAATCATGAGTCCAAAGTTGTCTTACTTGTCTGACTGTAAGATTTTTCTTTTCAGGTAATTTCCGATAATCATACATGGCTAAAACTTTATCAGAGAATGGAATTAAAGCTTCCTGTGGGGCTTGTACTAGTAAATCTCTAGTAAGTTTTGGAGTATTTACTTGGAATACTTCATTAAAAGAATCCAAATACTCTTTTCCATTGTCTAAATGAACTCCAATGATTACTAATCTTTTTCTTGATACTTGGGAGTTTCCGAAGTCAGAAACGCTTCTTTCGTGAAAAATAAGTTTATAGTTCTTAAAGAAATCCGTTAACATTTCTTTAGAAATGAGGGATAGCAATCTTGGTAGGTTTTCTATAAGAAAGAGAGCGGGTTCGTAATATTGAATTGCTTGGAATACTAGTTGTATACTTTTATTACTTTTAGGGTCTCCAAGAGCCTTAGATTTAGATAATCTCATAACTGAGCAACTACCGCAATCTGGGCTAGATAATATGATATCTGGATGCCAATCTTCGGGTAATTCATACCCTTTTAAGAAAGGTATACCTTTGAAATTAGCTTTCCACTGCTCTTCTCTACTAGTATGGAATACTCCACGAGGTTCTATATTTCCAATAAGCTTATCTCTAAAAGGGAATAGGAGGGTTCCTTGCCCTCCACATACTCCCAGTACTTTTAAGTCTTTCATTTCTTATAACTTCTCAATTTTATGTACTTGAACCAAGCATAAGGCTTTCTAGTTGAAAGATAATCCAGATTTGAATCATTATTATGGGCTTCTTCTTCAAAGCTTACATCATGATATCTTTCGTTCTGCTTATCCCATTTAGCAAAACAAAGAATGATTAAGTACTCGATTCCGTACCAAAGGTAGAAAAATATCCCTAACATCTCGGCCATTTGCTTTGAATGGATGTGTTCATGGTTATAATCTACTTCGGTAAATTTAGCCCTTTTTCTTACAAATACTAACCCAAAAAGGTTGATGGCTTTGTACCCTTTGAAAGGTATTAGATTGTTATAAATTATTTTCATAGCTTATCTTTGAAGTTTTCGTAGGTATTTCTTAGCTTTTGGTCGTAGTTATTATCTTTGTAACCAGGACCATTATATCCTTTAGCGAAGGCATCCCAGTCTTTTGCCTTCAAATGCTTCACTAAACCAGAGTTATAGAGGAAATGATACATCAATTCTAGCTGCATTTCATGAGATTCAGACATCTTTTGGATCATTTCATCCACTGATTGACATCCACAAAGCTGATAATTGAAGCCCATAATCTGTCCCAATCCCCAAGAAGTAGCTAAATTAGCACAGTTTTCATCAATTTTACGAGCTGCTTTGAGTCTTTTCCACTCTCCTTCACCTCCTAAGTAGAATTCTTTGGTCCATTTCTGATAAACCAGACTGGGATTTCTCTTGGCTAGATCGTATAAATAGGTTCTTTTACCTTCTCCATCGAGTTTTATCTTCAAATATTTCCACATTACATGACCCTCGAAGAGAATCTGAGGTCTACCAGAGGGTAAAAATCCGTCTCGATTACCACATTCTACTACAGTTACTGTCTTTAACAGAGCCGGTTCAAGGTTTAACTTGTTTGCAACCTTGGCAATTAATTCGTTAGTAAGTTTATCCATAATATAAATTCTTAGAGTTTACATTAAAGAAGATAAAGTATTGC
>OLRL01000609.1_pt1 | contig 21952 bp, 21 predicted proteins | sample 1643201 | NCBI WGS metagenome assembly OLRL01 (sample SAMEA3136649, study PRJEB25190) | human gut metagenome | biome: human gut; feature: human-associated habitat; material: faeces | place: Austria | collected 2013
ACTTCTGAATTCCCAAGAAATCTTTTAGTTTTATTTTATCAGAAAGTTCATTTTGCTCCGCTGCCATCTAAAAAATCATTTTCACAACTTTTGCAGCCTCCGGGTCAACTTCCAGCCTTCCATCTTTTTCCTTTTTTATAGCCATATCTGGCATTTACCGAAACTGCTGTAATTTACAAACCAACGCTTCCCGCAATTCCCTTTCAACTGTGCGGACGGTTTTCGCATATAGTCAGGTATGTATATAATTTGTCGGAATATTCCGAACAAAAAAATCCAATCATAATAACCGTATTTAACAATAAAATCCGTGTAATATTTCCATTATGATCCGTCACTGCATTAATAATATTAGCAGTAACTACTGGAAGAACCCATGTCGGAGAGTGCTTAAGTAAAAAAAATAAAATGGATCCTGTCAGTTCAAGATAATGACCTTTGAATAAGGAGATCAGTGTCAGTAAATTACTTTCTCTGTTCTTTCTGAACAGATGCATCATCTCCGCTTCTTCTCTCCAAAGATCCTGCTCTGATTTCTGAGATAATCTATTTTTTCTGTCTCATTTTCATAGAATCTCTTAATTACCTCCTGCACCGGTTTGTTGCATATTTCATAACTGTTATCCTTCCACGCCTCAGACTTGGAAGGCAGCTTTGGTGCCCACTCCCATAAAGCAAAACCGCGAAGCCATGATCTATTCTCACATGCTTCGAACATTGCCTGATACCATTCGCACTGTTCTTCCAGGTAAAGTTCCCCCTGTAATTCCCAGTTATTCGGAACCATCCCGGAACCTTTTCTCGACATACATCCTGCTTCGGCAAAGAAAAATGGTTTCTGGTATTTTAAAACAGTTTTTTCAATCCGATCCAGTTCTTGTTCCCATTTATCAACCGGATAATAGCCACTGGAAGAGATCACATCAACACAATCCCACCAGCACACATTCTCTTCCTGATATTTGTCCGTATTATAAGACACCAGTCCATGATATTCCTCACGGATTGATGCAATCACCTCTCTCCACTGCTTTTCTCTATGTTCTGTCATCACCATCTCGCATCCGGCAATAAAAAGCTCACACTGTTCTGCTTCTGCTATCCTTGCATAATGTGTCTGAAACTCTGTATAAGACGCAAACCAGTTCTCCCATTTTGGTTCGCATGGAACAGTATGCTCAAAAAAGCTGATATAAGCACGCCATGTTCCATCTTTACAATTCACCGTCGGCTTAAGTCCTACCCGAATTCCTTTTTCTTTTGCGTAACGGATCATCCAGATCAGTTCTTCATCTGAAAATGTGTCTTCCGAGGTATAACATATCTCTTCTGAATGCGCAGTCTTCTGAATCCCAGCAGGTGCTAAAATAACAAAAACTACTGCTGTCTGTTCAATCATATAATCAAAACTTTTTCTTGCTGTCTCTGTCGAAAGAGAACCCCTTTTGTGAAATGGTGCAAAAGTAATTCCTTTCATAAACTTCATTGTATCCATTGTATTTTCTCCTGTTTTCTTTCCATTATTTTTCATCTTTTTCTCTGCTCATCCAGCGTGCCCATGCTGCCAGTCCGGCACCATGCTTCACTTCTCCTGTTGCCACAAGCTCTTGAAATTCTTTTATCGAAACCTCATGGAGCTTCAATACTTCTGCCGGATCCAGTGATTCTTCACCAAGTTTTCCACATTGAATAGCAAAAAGATGAATCTTTTCATCCGTAGAACCAAACGATGGGTAAAAATATCCCAAGGAAATCACTTCCTCTGCTTCATATCCTGTCTCTTCTTTTAATTCCCGTACCGCTGCCTGCTTTGGCGTCTCGCCCGGGTCGATCAGCCCGCCCGGAAGTTCCGTCTGCCAGGAACGGATCGGATAGCGGTATTCTCTCAATGTAATAATATTTTCTCCATGGAACGGGAGAATAGTGACCCCTTCCATCATCTCAAGGTAATCATATGGTCTTACATTTCCATTGACGCGCACTTCATCCTGTACGACATTAAAACGTCCTAATTTTATCTTTTCTGACTTTATCGTCTCAAACGGACTTTTATTTAATTCTTTTTTTTCCATAATTTTCCTTCTTTCTTTAGTCAAGTGGATATTTGCAATCTGTGTTCGATTAGATTCACTCTGTATAACAAAAGGCAGCTGTATGAAATGAATCTCACTTCGTACAGTTGCCTGCTTTCTTTATAATTCTGCTCCGTTTGTCTCTATTACATGTTTATACCAAAATGCCGAGTCTTTCATTATTCTCTGCTGAGTTCTGTAATCCACATACACAAGTCCAAAGCGGTCTGAGTAACCTTTTGCCCATTCAAAATTATCCATTAAAGACCACTGGAAATACCCTCTGATATCTACTTCTTCTGCTGCTTTTCCCAGCTCTCGTAAATATCTTGCAAGAAAATCAATTCTATTTGGATCATGCACTTTTCCATCTAAAGAGATTACATCGTGACAGGATAATCCATTCTCTGTGATATAGATTGGCTTATGATATCTTTCATATAAAAACTTAGGTCCCCACTGCAAACATTCCGGTGTTACCGGCCATTGAATCGCAGTCTTAGGAAATCCTTCATATCGGCAGACATCTTGTGGTTTCCCATCTTCACCCATACGGATACATCTTCCGTTATAAATATTCTGTCCATAGACATCGATTGGTTCTGAAATCAGACGCATATCTTCTTCTGTAATTTTCGGAAGATATTTTTCATAACGCACCAGTCCCTCTTCTGGATAATGTCCTAATAAGACCGGATCTGACCACCAGGATACATTCCATGTCCAATTACTATCATCCTCCTGAAGTGAAAAATACGCCTTTCTTGCAGCCTCAATATCTTCCGGCCGATCTGTTTCCGGATAACAGACAGATGAGGTCGGTGCATATCCGATCGTCAGTTTCTGTTTTCCATAAGCACGAAGCATCTGTACAGCTCTTCCATGTGCTTTCATGGCATTATGCGCCATTTCAAAAGTATCTCTCATCGGTGCTTTTACACCCGGGGCATGTTCTCCGGTAAGAAATCCAAGTCCGACAAAGCACTGTGGTTCATTCAATGTAAAGAAATGAGTTACCCTGTCACTAAATCTTTCTGCAACAAGTTTCGCATATTCACCAAACCATTCCACAATCTGCGGATTCATCCATCCGCCTCTTTTATAAATTTCATACGGAAGTTCCCAGTGATATAAAGTAATATATGGTTCAATCTTATTTTCCACAAGTTCGTCAATCAGATGGTTATAGAATTCAATTCCTTTCTCATTCACTCTTCCAAATCCTTCTGGTAAAACTCGTGACCAATCGATGGAAAAGCGATAAGCTTTCAATCCCATCTCTTTCATTAACTGAACATCTTCTTTATATCTGTGATAATGGTCACACGCTATCTCGCCGGTATGACCGGAATATATTTTTCCAGGTTCTTTTGTATACACATCCCAGATATGTTCGCCTTTACCGTCTTCTTTTACAGCACCTTCGATCTGATATGCACTCGTTGCTGCGCCCCAGGCAAAGTCCTTAGGGAACTTAACACTCTTTCTATTTTCTTTCTCCATAGTGGGTCTCTCCTGTCATTTAGCTTGTCTTATTATTTCCATTCCTCGATTCCCAGGCTTTCTATGTAATCAGCAAGTTCTCTCGCCATCTCATAGGTCTCCGGAATTCTAAGATGTCCCGGAGTTGCTGCTCCGTTTCTCTTAAAGATGCAATGGGAAATTTTATCATCTCTCATAGAAACAACTACATCATCAATTGCTTTATCCCAGGAGCTGTCATGCTCAAGCAATGTCGTACAGCAGACGATTGATGCTTTCGGATATACCTGACGCAGATTTTTCAAGAGGGTTATGTAGTGTTCTCTCCAAAGAATTGCTTTCTCACACATGTAGTCTTCTGACATGTAATCAAACGGATGATTATCATTCTGACCAATTGCCACGACAACAACCTGCGGTGTATACTGATTAAAATCCCATTCCGTCAGTGTCCCAAATGTTTTATTGAATCTGATCTTATTCCAGGCACTTTCCATTCCAACCTGCTCCGGTTCATGGAACCATCCCTGTCCATCCATCAATGCAATTCCGCCCTGTGCGATATCATGGATCTGTGCATTCAGCATACGTGCTGTCATCCATGCATAGGAATACCAGCTGTTAGAATATCCTCCCTGATGTTCCGGATCAGACATTCCTGTATAGTCAACGGCTTCTGTCACTTCTCCTGCGGATACAGAATCTCCGTAAACTTCGATTTTTCTTTTCGGTGCATCCGGAAGTTCCAGTAGTTTTGCCCCGTCTTCAATTTCAAATCCAAGAATGTGCATTTCATGACAGGAATCCTGACGTTTGAAGAAAAGGACATGATGTTCTCCGTTTTCATTCTCCGGAACACGAAGCTCTATCTCATTCTCTTTCTTATTCTCCAGATAATAGCAGGACTGTACTCCATCTAAAATACATCCAAGATAATTCTGCCAGTATTCATTTTTATTTCTTAAGAAAATTTTCAAATACTTTCCTGTAAAACTAAATTCCGCTGATGTACATGGATAAACCCAGATCGGTTCTTTGGGATTTGTCCAGTCAATCCTTCCGCTATAACGTATTTTTTTATTATCAGGATCAATCCTCATCTGATTTCCTCCATATTTCACAGTAAACTTGCTGCACCGATTATTCCTGCTTCATTTCCAAGTGCTGCTGTTTCAATCTCCGGAAGTTCTCCCTTTTCACCACCGAAGCATCCGACTTTCATCATCTCGCGAAGTGGCTCAAGAAGTGGCTCTCCCTGTGCGGACACGCCGCCACCAAGGATCACAAGCTGCGGACGGAAGATATTTACAATATTGATAATTCCTGTTCCAAGTTTTCCGATATAGGACTGGACTACCTGTAAAAGTTCCTCATTTCCTTCCTGGGCTTCCTTAAAAATCTCTTCTGGGTTAAGCTCTCTTCCTGTTGCACGTTTTGCATCTCTTTTCAGAGCTGTAGCAGATGCATATGCCTCCAGGCATCCTTTTCTTCCACAAGTACAAGGCTCACCATTTTCTACGATTACCATGTGTCCCAGTTCACTTCCGCCAAGTCCTTTTCCTTCATAAATCTTACCGTCAATGATGATTCCTCCACCGACTCCTGTTCCAAGTGTGAGCATGATTACATCCTGACATTCTTTTCCGGCTCCTGCAACTGCTTCTCCAAGTGTTGCACAATCTGCATCATTTGCAATTTTAACCGGAATCGGAAGATAGTTTCCGATTTCTTTCGCAAGTTCTACATTTTCCCATTTGATGTTATTGGAATAGCGGACTACTCCTTTTTTCGTATCTACAGTTCCCGGAACTCCGATTCCAGCTCCAACACACTGATCCATTGCAATTCCCTGTGCTTCCAGAAGCTCCAATGTCTTCTGTGCGATCTCATGGATCACCTCTTCTGCCGGACGCTGTGCATTGGTATCCATTGTCTCGGATACGATCAGCTTCTGGTGAATATCCACCAATCCGATCTTCGTCTGAGTGCCTCCGATATCGATTCCGATTCTGACCGGAGCTGCTTTTTCACGAATTGTTGTAACAAGTGCATCGCACTGTCCTTCTACCGTATAACTGCCACTTCCGGCTGTCAGGAAGAAACTGTCTCCCTTTTTGAAAGAAAGTGTCTCTCCGTCATTCTTGATTGTTCCTTCTCCATCAAGGAACAGAATACTTGCAAAGGAAGCATCTGAAACAGTACCTTCCATCTTCTTCATGAATGTCCCATCCAGATTCAGCTTATCTACTGTAAAATAATCACAATCTGCCACATGAGGATAACTGCTCTTATCCTTTACAATTGGTACTCGATTTGTAACCGCAAGCGCTTTCTCGATATGCAGATCTCGTTTCTTACCATCTTTTCCTACACGACCATAATCATAAACTCGATAAGTCACATTAGAATTCTGCTGGATCTCTGCGATCAGAATTCCTTTTCCGATGGCATGGATCGTTCCTGATTCAATAAAGAGTACATCACCTTTCTGAACCGGTACTGCATTCAGAACATCGAGAAGTGTGTCCTCCTCAATTCTTTTTGCAAACTCTTCTTTACTGATCTCTTCTTTAAATCCGTAATACAGAAATGCACCTGGTTCTGCATCCATGATATACCACATCTCTGTCTTACCGTACTGCCCTTCATTTTTCAGTGCATAACGATTATTCGGATGCACCTGAATTGACAGGTTCTGCTTTGCATCAATAAATTTTGTCAAAATCGGAAAATCACGGAATCTTCTGCAGTGTGTACCAAGCACCTCTTTTCCTTCTGCTTCAATGAATTCTTCCAGTGTCCTTCCGGCATATTTTCCATTTGTAATATAAGACGGTCCGTCCGGATGACAGGAAAGTTCCCATGCCTCCGCAAGAATATCTCCGTCATACTCTACTCCATATTCCTCAGACAGTCTGTGTCCACCCCACAGATAGTCCTTACAGCTTGGTTTTAATTTTAAAATACTCATCGCCAGTTTCCTTCCTGAACATTTATTCAGGCATATATCTCCTGAAGATGTTCTTAAACATCACAACATTTACTCTGGCTGTCAAGGAAAAACCAATGACCAGATAAACCGGCATTGTTACAACTTCAATTGCTCCTCCTGCAAGAAAGCAGAATATCGGTATAAAATTAAGTACTACAATACCAATCGTATACGGTAAATGTTTCACAGCCATATAACATGCATTTTTTATTGTATTTGTCACTGTGTTTTCAAACTGAGCCATAACCGGAAACAGATAACTCACAAGGATAAACCAGATAAATAAAAGAATACCCACTGCAATTCCAAGTGCATTCCATTTTTCCCCCATACTCATCAGATCAAAGACCAGGATTCCACCAATCACAAGAAATCCAAGCCACACCTTTGTACTCTTTCTAAAATCCTCTTTAAACGCAGCAAAATATTCCTTCACCGGATAATTGCAGGTACCTCTTACTCTACGCAGCATAATTCTGTACATTGCTGTCGAAGCCGCGCCAAATGTCACAACCGGAATACATGTAATCAAATAAACGATATTCAGCATTACCAGATCGGCAAGATTACTCATAAATTCAAAAAAAGGATTGTCAATACTCAGTTTTTTCATTTTCTTTTTCACTTTTGTCGTCCGCACATTCCAGCTAACGACACCTTTCTTATTTTGCAAACATATATTTTACTGTTTCAGATAGTCCAGAAACTTCTGGCAGCTTTTCGTATGTTTCCCGGTTTCTGGAAATACAAGAACTAAGTCCCTATTCTCTGTTCCATTCAGGAACTGTTCCAGCTTCGTCCCATCCAGATCTACTGCCTGAATACCGTCAACCTTCACAAGATTCAGTCCTTCCGTATCAAACTTCCCGGCTTCATGAAATTTTCCGCCAACCTCTATACAATAAGACAGAAAATCTTCCGTCATTATAACAGCATCCAGCTCGCCGCCCGACCATTGAAAGAAGAACTTATCGAATCCACTCTGATTAGAATCTTCCTCTGACTCCTCTCTTTCTTCATTCTGATAAGAAATGATATAGTCAGAATCAAATCTTATCCTGTCTTCTTCACTCTGGCTAAAGTCTGCAAATTTTTTCTCCAGTTCCCCATCCCGCATGGAATCAATCTTCTTATTCACAAGTGCACAGGTGAACAATGGTTTCTTTTCAGGAAATGCAAAATGGACGATACCAAATACGATCAGACTAAAAACCACAACAATCCCAAGAATGTGATACCAGTAATACATTACAATGTATTCCAGCTTTTCCTTTCGGGACATTTCTTTTGTTGTCTCTTTAATATTTCGTATGATACCGCCCATCTGTACACCTCGTTCTGCTGCTGATCACTGCACGATATGATCAATAGCAATTATAGAAAGCTAAATTTGAAACTAATTTATTTCTTAAGCAATTCAAGATTTTTCTCAATCAATTCACATCTCTGTTTTACACAATCCGGAGATCTAAGTGGATCTTCCGGTGTAGAGAAGAGATAATCTTCCAACTTATCAATCGTTGTTGTTGCTACATGCATTCTTGTATCTGAAGAAGCATAGTAAATATAAACATCCCCATTTTCTTTTGCGATTGCTCCATTCGTGAAGACTACATTCGACACATCTCCCACCCTCTCTTCACCGAGTGGAACAAGGAATACACCTGATGGCTGTGCAATCACTTTGTCTGGTTCTTTTAAATCTGTTCCAAAGACATAAAGTACATAACGAAGACCTGCTGCTGTATTTCTTACACCGTGTGCAATATTGATCCAGCATTTCTTTCCTTTGATCGGAACTGCGCCTGCACCATTCTTAGCCTCTGTCAAAGTATGGTAAACTCTGTGGCTGATGATCTTCTCTTCATCGATCACTGCATGTTCAATATCCTCGCACAGACCGAATCCAATTCCACCGCCACTTCCTGTTTCAATAAATCCATCCATCGGACGTGTATAAAATGCATACTTTCCATCAACAAATTCCGGATGAAGTACTACATTTCTCTGCTGTGGAGACTGTAATGTTTTTAAATTGTCCAGTCTCTCCCATGTCTTGAGATCCTTTGTTCTCACAATTCCAGCCTCTGCAACAGCTGCTGATAAGTCCGGATCATCCGGATTTTTACTCTCAGAACAGAAAACTCCGTAAATATATCCATCTTCATGCTTTGTCAGACGCATGTCATAGACGTTTGTCTCCTCCGGGCAGGTATCCGGGAGAACTACCGGGTAGTCCCAGAATCTGAATCCGTCAATTCCCGTCTCACTCTCGGCTACTGCAAAGAATGATTTACGGTCATTTCCTTCCACTCTGGCTACAAGATAATATTTTCCATCCATCTCAATCGCACCGGAATTCATCACGGCATTGATTCCGAGACGTTCCATAAAATATGGATTTGTCTCTTTATTTATATCATATTTCCATGTAACTGGTACGTGATTTCTTGTCAGAACTGGATCTTCATAACGATCAAAGATTCCGTTGTAGAACTTGCTCTTTCTGTTTTTTCTTTGCAGTAATTTCTCAAGCTTATCCTGCTCTACATAATACTGGCTGTGAATCATTCCTTTATCCTCCTCATCATTTCCATGCACGCTCTTCCGTTATGATACGGGCATTTCCACGGTTCTACGATTGGTTTTCTGCTCGCCGGCTCACCTGCGCGGTCCAGATCCCAGAACCACTCAGAGCCTTCTCTCTTGTCAATGATATACTTTTTAATATACTCCCAAAGATCTTCGGAGATTTTCTTATACTTCTCTTCTCCTGTCTTCTGGTAGCAGTTATAGAAACCAACCATTGCTTCCGCCTGTACCCACCAGACTCTTGTTGTATCTACTTCTCCTTTAAAGCACTCATTATTCATGGCAGTCTCGCCAGATGCTCTTCCTGTCTCATTTCCATGATCCAGTGCTTCTTTATAAACCTCTGAGGCAATCACTGTTGTATACTGTTTTGTCTGCTCTGTAAGTTCTTCTTTTCCAAGCACATCACAGGCACGATCCAGAAGCCAGCTGGCCTCAATGTCATGTCCATAAGAGTACAGATCTGAAATTGTATCCATTTTTGTATCAAAGAAAACTTCCAGTCTCTTTGTTTTTGGATTGTATACCTGATCTTTGAAAGCAACTAAAATCTTTCTCAACGCAGCACCAACCTCTTCCTCAGGTGCTACACGGTATAATTCCGTATATGCCTCCAGAACGTGGAGCAGTGTATTCATTGTCTTATCTGCCAGAAGTCCATTCTCTGATAACTTATCATTATCTTCCGGCTTCCAGTCTCCTGTAAAAGATTCCAAATATCCAAAAGAATCCGTACCAGTTGTCTCTATGATATGAAAAAGCTTTCGTGCGAATTCAAGTGCTTCTGTACATCCAGAAGCGTCATAATAAGTAGAAAGTGCATAGATTGCAAATGCCTGATTGTAAGTATGCTTCGCACTGTCAGATACTTTTCCATCATATGTCACTGACCAGAATACACCTCCATTTTCTTTATCTTCGCAGCAATCTCTCATAAATTGATAAGCATGGTCTGCTTCTTTTAACAGCCTTTCATCCTTCGACACAAGATATGCATTTGCAAAGAACCAAAGGATTCTGCTGTTCAGGATACAGCCTTTCTCGTAAGCCTTATCGACATTCAGGTCAAAATCCATATAACCATAATATCCGCCATGCTCATCATCTCTTAATTTCATCCAGAACGGAACGATGCGCTGCATCAGTTCCGTTCTCACTTCATTTTTAAGACTCATTCTTATCGCCTGCCGATCTCTGTGTCATTCTCTCTTACTACACTGTGTGCTTTGATATAGTCAACCAATTCATCCGCATATGCAAATGCAAGTCCAATGTAACTGTCAGCTGCACCGTAATAGATTGCCATCTTATTTGTCTTACTGTCATGAATCGTCGCACATGGGAATGTAACGTTCGGTACAAAACCTCTCTCTTCATACCACTCTTCCGGTGTAATAAGGAAATTCTCGCAACGATATTTTACAATTGAAGGATTGTCAATATCCAGGATTGCTCCACCGATGCTGTATACATATCCATTACATGTTCCGCTTACGCCGTGGTAGATCAGAAGCCATCCTTCGCTTGTCTCAATCGGCGCTGCTCCGCCACCGATTTTCAGTGACTCCCACCACTCGTTACTCTTACCCATTACATGACGGTGCTTGCCCCAGTAAACCATATCCTTGCTTTCGGAAACAAAAATATCACCAAACGGTGTATGTCCACTGTCACTTGGACGGGAAAGCATCATATAACTTCCATTGATCTTTCTTGGGAAAAGAACTGCATTTCTGTTAAATGGGAGAAATGGGTTCTCAATTCTTGTAAATGTCTTGAAGTCTGTTGTCTTGGCAACGCCGATCGCAGCGCCATAGAAATCCTGACACCAGATCACATAATATACTCCATCTACTTCTACCAGACGTGGATCATATGCATAAATTGGCATAAATGGTTCGCCATCTTCATCCATAAACTGAATCTTATCTTTATCAAAATTCCAGTGAATTCCATCCTGACTTCTTCCCATATAAATGTATGGGATTCCGTTTACCTGTTCGCCGCGGAATACTCCGATGAAAGCTCCTTCATATGGAATAACTGCACTGTTGAAAATTCGTGCAACACCTTCAACCGGGTTACGTCCTACGATTGGATTCTCACTGTATCTCCACACCGGTGCCCCTGTTAAGTTCTCCGGTTTGTCCTGCCATGGAACATTTGCCACTTCCGGGCTGATTAATCTAAACTCGCTCATATTATGTCTCCTGCTATTTCTATATTCATTCTTTTTCACGAAAAACAACTTCTGTGATCTCTCGTTTTCACTACAAATCAGATTTTTAACCTTTAACAGCTCCTGCTGCCATTCCACTGTATACCTGTTTCTGGAATACCAGGAAGAAAATCAGGAGTGGGATGATCGTGATCAAAACACCCGCACAGATGTAGTTATACTGATTTCCATAAGGGCCTGTAAACGTATACAGTGCTGTTGATATTGTCTTAAGTTCCGGTAATGTCAGATAAAGGCTTGATGCGTAGTACTCGTTATATACGCTTACACCTTTGAGCACCAGTGTTGTCATGATCGCTGGTTTCAGCAGTGGGAACAAGATGCGGAAAAATACTCCAAAATAAGTACATCCGTCCATGATTGCTGACTCATCCAGTGATACCGGAAGATTTTCAAAGAACTGAAGGAAAATATAGATAGAAATAATATCTGTTCCCATCAGTACAACCATATATCCGTAAAGGTGATTGATAAATCCAAGCCAGTACATGATTTTATAAATTGTTACCTGCATTGCGATTCCAGGAAGAAGTGATGCGAAAAGGAACAAGTTCTCGATCATTCCTCTTCCAGGAAATGAAAATCTGTTCAGCACATATGCCAGCATGGCACTGATCAGTACCGAGCATGCAAGCACAACAACCAGTACGATTGCAGTATTTAAAAATCCACGAAGCATATTTGCCTTTTCAATTGCAATTTTAAAGTTTTCAAAATAAAGCCATGACTTTGGTACTGTCAGTACGGAAGTGCTGGCATACTCTTCATTTGTCTTAAAAGCTGTCAATACGCAGACAACTACCGGAATAATTGCAACAAGAGAAGCAATAATCAGGGAGAGATACTTAATAACGGTAAAAATCACGGTACTTACTTTTATTGATTTTTTCATGCTTTCGCTCCTCCTCTCTTCTCCGCTTTGCGTCTTTCTTTTTCCGCTTTTTTTCTTCGTCTTACAGCTGCTTTTGACTCATCACTTGTTCCATCATCAAATACATATTTGAAGAACAGTTTCTGGGCAACTGTACAGATGATAATAATTACAAGAAGAATGATCGCCATTGCACAGGCAAGACCAACCTTCTGATTCTCATGTGCAAGTCTGTTCATGATTACGAAGTATGTACCTGTTCCCATCTGACCATTTGTGATAACATATGGTGGCTCGAATGCACTGAGAGAACCACTAATGGAAAGGATCAGGTTCAATACGATAATTGATTTGATACTTGGCATAATAATGTAACGGAATGTATGCCACTTATTTGCTCCATCAAGAGACGCTGCCTCATAGAGATCTGTGTCAACAGACATCATAGCTCCAAGAAACAATATCATATTCTGACCTGTGTATCTCCACAAAGATGTTGCTGCAAGTGCATAGTTATTTACACTTTTGTTCTGTAGCCACATCGGAATATTGTCCAGATTCATTCCAAACATCTGAAGAATTGTATCGAGTACATATCCTCTTGCGTAAAAGAATTTGAAAATAAATCCAACTGCGATACCACAGATCAGATAAGGGAAGAACATTGCTCCTTTGAACACTGCTTCACCTTTTACTTTGAATACCAGCATTGTCGCAAAGAACAGTGCAAGTGCAAGCTGGATGACCGCTCCACCCATATAATAAAGGCTGACCGCCAGAGATCCAAAGATATCCGGTCTGCTGAATACTTCTTTATAATTCTTTAATCCTACGAATACTTTTTCGCCAAGATATTTCATATCATAGAAGCTGAACTGGATCATTTTTATAAATGGAATATAAGTAAAAACGATCAGGAGCAGCATAGGGATCAGCATAAAGGAACCGATCAGAAGTCTTCTCTGTATTTTTCTGCTGCCGATCCATTTCTGGAATGATGATTTTTCAGCCTTCGCGACAGTATTTGAACTACTCATATTTATCTCCTTTCAAAGGCTTTGGTACAAGAAGGCAGTCTGTGCGTTGCCGCTTCCACTGCCTTCTCCTTGTTATTCTTCTTATTTAAGCAAGTTATCTTTTCAGATTATTTTACTCTGTAATCTCTGCTCCGCAGGACTCCTGAGCACTTGTCCATTTTTCATTCCATTCGTTCATCAGATCATCCAGGGATTCATTTCCATAGAGAGCTGCCTCAAGAACTGTACTTACCGGATAATCTCCACTAAGTACTTCTGCTGTGTTGCGGATGTCATCATACAGATTCTCTTCGCCTGATTTTGCTGCATTGTCAGAAAGAAGTTCTACACCATCAAACTCAGCAAGTGCATCCGGAAGGTCTTCTCCCTTAAGTGCCGGGATACTTCCTTCATCTTCAAAGATTGTAGAATCCTCAAGAAGCCATTTGATATAAAGTTCAGCTGCGATCTGATTGTCTTCGCTTGAATTCTTATTTACTGCATATGCATAGTTGCCGCCGGATGCTGCACTCTGTTTTCCATTTACAGTGATTGGGAATGGCATGTAGCCGATGTCATCCGGGTGATCTCCTGCATCTTTAAACTGCTGTACGCACCAGGAACCAAGTACCATAGCTCCGATCTCACCATTGTTGATCTTTGTCTTAGAAGACTCCCAGTCACTGGATGCCGGATCATCTTCAACAAGTTTGTTGGCAACTGCATTATACAGAGTATAGAATACTGCATACGGTCCGCTGTTTTCCTCGTTCTTTGTGAACGGATCTTTTGTATGAAGAAGAATGTTATTCTTGTAATCCGGATCTCCGTTAGAAGCAATTCCTACATAATCATTCCATGCTCCCATCGGCCAACCTGCTGCAAAGTTTGTATACAGCGGAATCGCATCTGTCTTGTCTTTGATCTGCTGGAGATCTGCAAGGAATTCATCCGGAGTTGTCGGAAGTTCTGTGATTCCTGCGTCCTGCCATACTTTCTTGTTGTAAGCGACTCCACCGGCTGTACCACCGTTTGGAATTCCGTAAACAGTTCCTTCATAAGTCTTTTCTGTAACAAAGTTGTAAGTGTCGTTCAATGTGTCATAATCACCGAGTGCTGTGAAATAAGTGGAGAATTCACTCTTATCACAGGATGTAGGGATAAAGCAGATATCTCCCCAGTCACCATTTGTCAGACGCAGTGTTAAAGACTCTTCATAGTCTGTAACTGCTTCGTATGTAACTGTGATATTTGGATATAATTCATGGAACTGGTCTGCATATCCTTTATAAACAGTATCCACGATATCCGTTCTGTTTGTCAGGATTTTAATATCTGCTTTCAGATCCTTATAATCCTCTCCCACTTTCAGCTGATCAATTGACGGTACGTCCGCCGAATTGTCGCTGCTTGTTGATGCTTCTTTGTTTCCACCACATGCTGTCATTGACATTGCCATAGCAGCTACGAGCACAAGACTGAGTGCTTTTTTCTTCATAATTTTGCCTCCTTTTTAATTGAGCTTTAATAGTTTTTTTAACTTAAATTCAGTATAGTATATTTAAGTTATTTTTTCAAGCTTTTTAACTTAACTTATATCATTTTAGTCGTTTTTCATTAAAGATAGTTGCAATTTTTGTATGTTTTTCCTATATAATGCACTTTTATTTAACTTAATTTTAATTTAAGTAATTAATTTAAGTGATTTTTTTGTCTGGTATAGACTTCTAACGAACAGACTTCCCAAAATTCTTACATGCATTTCCCACAGTATATAAAAGAAACGCTCCTGGCTCTTATTTACTCCCAGCCAGAAGCGTCTCCACGAATCTTTCTTTTTACTTACTTAATCTTTTAATTTTACACTCTTTTTAATCACCATGTGTCCTGAAACAACATCCATACCATGTCCACGTTTCGGATTGCGGATCTGTTTCAATATCTTCTCAACAGCTACTTTTGTCATCGCCTTTGTATTTACTTCATATGTTGTGATCTGAAGATCTGCAAGCCCCGGATACAGGTAATTATCAAATCCAACAACCGACACATCTTCCGGTACCCTGTAGCCTTTCTCCGTCAGCTTATCGATCAGCATAGACGCGGCAAGATCACAATTACAGACTAATCCTTTCGGGAGCTTCTTTGGAAGTTCAAATCCCATCTGTCCTAAAGAATCACGGTCTTCGATCACCCATTCCGGATGAATGTTCTTTCCATGCATGATCATCGATTTCATGAACCCACAGTAACGATCCATGATACTGCTTGTTGAAAAAATCGATCCAACAAATGCAAGTTCATCGATTCCCTGTTCAAACAAAAACTCTGTCATCAGAAACATTCCGTAGAAATTATCTGTAATGACCGCATCTTCTGCGAGTTCCTTGTCATAAAAGTCAAGAAATACAACTGGTATCTCTACCTCATCTTTCAGCTTTGCAATATATGCCTTGTTGATCTCTCCTAAAACGATCAGTCCATCAATTCTTCTTTCTTTTACACAGACAGGCAGATTCAGTGTATTGATCTCGTCTTCTTTTTTCAATACCTCTACGGCCGTAAAACATCTCTTATCTGTTGCGATCAGTGCCAGTTCCTGATACATCTTCCAGTAAAATGTCTCATACTGCGCCAGATAGTTCTCTGCAACCAGTACTCCGATCGTATAAGACTCTGTCTCTGAGCGCTCCCGCTTTTTCTCAGCCAGTACCTGATACCCCATCTCCTGCGCTACCTGCTGGATTCTCTGACGCATCTCGTCGCTGACTCCTTTGTTCCCTGCTAACGCATTATGTACTGTTACTGTACTGACACCGGTTTTTTCTGCAATATCTGCCAGCCTTACTTTCCCCATGTCCACACCTCATTCTTTATATTCTTTCTTATTTTTTATTCTTTAGATTAAATTTAATTAAATTATATTGATATTAATTAGTTATGTCAAGGTATCGTTGTATCAAAAAATCTATGTTTTTTCGGCAGATATGAACAGAATCCTATTGATTTTGATTATTAAAAATGCAGTTAATATCGTTCTTGTTTTCTAACAGATATCAACTGCATTCGCCATTTATTTTTTCACTTATTATTTTTTCACAAAATGGTATAGTCTGCTGACCGCATCTCCCCAGAAGTCTTTAAACAGATATCCGCCTTTCATCAGCATTTCTCCTGAATAGCTCTCTTCTGTTTCTTCCAGCTGATAGACTGCTTTTGGATCCAATCCCTGCAGCTTAAACTTTTTACTCTTGTTGTTCGGCACACCACGTACCTGGACATACGTTACAAGTGCTTCGGATTTATCCTTCGCAACTTCCATATAGCAATCATAGTGTCCATTTTCAGAGAAGGAAGCTATTCTGTAATAATCACCTTCTCTTACAAGGTCATTGTACTTATGATACATTTCTGCCTGCTCTTTGATCATCTTACGCTCTTCTTCCGGAAGCTTTGTAATATCCAACTCATAGCCAAATGTTCCTGCAAGTGCAACATGACCTCTTGTCTCGAACGGTGTCACTCTTCCTACGGAATGGTTTGGACACACACTGACATGTGCTCCCATTGTAGACAGCGGATAGATGAGAGCCGTTCCCTCCTGAATCTCCAGACGTTCTACTGCATCTGTATCATCAGAGCACCAGATCTGCGGACTATAGAAAAGCATTCCCGGATCAAATCTTGCACCACCACCGGAACAGTTCTCGAGCAGCAAGTCAGGGAATTCTGTAATCAAACGTTCCTGCATCTGATATACACCAAGCACATAACGGTGGAACAATTCCTGCTGTGCATCCACCGGAAGATAACTGCTACCAAGATCACTTAACTGTCGGTTCATATCCCATTTCACATAATCAATCGGCGCACTTCTCAAGATCTTTGCTACTGATTCATATGCATAATCTACGACTTCCGGATTAGAAAGATCCAATACATACTGCTGGCGACTCTGTGTTGCTTTACGTCCCTCAATATGAATCGCCCACTCCGGATGTGCTTTATAAAGCTCTGAATCCGGTGAGATCATCTCCGGCTCAAACCATATACCGAATTTCAGACCGATTTTCTTCACTTCTTCTACAAGATGTTTCAATCCGCCATTAATCTTCTCTTCATTTACAAACCAGTCTCCAAGCGAACAGTTATCCGAATTTCTCTTACCAAACCAGCCGTCATCCATAACAAGCATCTCAATGCCGTCTTTTTTCGCTTCTCTTGCAATATCCAGAAGTTTCTCTGTATTAAAATCAAAATACGTTGCTTCCCAGTTGTTGATCAGGATCGGGCGTTTCTGGTCTTTATATTTACTTCTGATCATATGCTGACGGTAAAAATCATGAAGTGATCTTGTCATCTTTCCAAGTCCTTCTGCTGAAAATGTCAGCACAACTTCCGGTGCCTGAAATGATTCACCACTGCGTAAATTCCAGCAGAATTCTTCCTGATTGATTCCCATCACCATACGGACGGTGTCAAACTGTGTCAGTTCTGCCTGTCCGATGAAGTTGCCGGAGTATACAAAATGCATTCCATACACTCTTCCCTGCTGCTGATTTGTTCCCGGTGTCACAAGTGCAATAAACGGATGTTCCTGATGTCCGGATTCTCCTTTTGCAGATGCTACAAGCTGCTTTCCATAGCAGATCGGGCGGCGCTGGATATGACGTTCTCTGGCCCAGGAGCCATGAAGTGTGAGCAGTTCAAAATTCTCATTATCCATATCCAGACATGCGCTGTAAACTTTCTCAAGTCTCACCTGCTGTTTTCCTGTATTTACTATTTTCACGCTTCTTGTTATTACATCTTCCTTTTCAAATGCTGAATAGGAAAGTATTAATTTCAGATTTAAGACCGGATCAACACAGGTAATCTCAAGTGTAGTGACGTCCTCTGCTCCTCCAAAAGATGCCGGAAGTCCTTCTAAAGACGGTTTCCCCGGCTTAATCTCATAAGATTCATAGAAGAATTCACTTCCCATGCATCCTGCTTCATTTCTGACATTAATGCAGCTTTCTCTATAGTCTCCCACTCCTCCGGATGGATATTCTGTCGGAAAGAAATCTAAAAATGAAGATTTTTCACGTTCATTTACAGACGGTGTAAACGGCGGTTCTTCTGTTCTTAACAAATAATACGCATCTGCATCCTCTAAATATTCTCCATAATATACATGCCCAACATACCCTTCTGGTGAAATACCAATCAAGTATGATGTATTTTCTGTATCCAGCTTAAAGATTCTTCTGTTTTCATTATATGTAGCAGACATTTTATGCCCTCCCTGCTGTCATAGTCTCTTCAAGTGCTTTCAGTTTCTCTGCCGCATCTTCCAGTGAATTTCCTTTTACTCCGAAATAAAATTTAATCTTCGGCTCTGTTCCGGATGGACGTACACAGCACCATGCATTTTCTGAAAGTTCATAATATAATACATTCGATGTCGGAAGTCCTGTTTTAGTCACTTCTCCTGTCGCCATATCTTTTCTTGTATCAGCTTTATAATCACGCACTGCAAGCACCTGGTGACCTGCCAGTTCTTTCGGCGGATTCTCACGGAACTGTGTCATCATTTCCTGAATCTGCTGTGCTCCGTCAATTCCTTTGAGTGTCACAGTTGCTAATCTTTCTTTATAGTAACCGTATTTCTCATACATATCAACCATTGCATCCCAGAGTGTTTTTCCCTGAGTTTTATAGTAAGAAGCAACCTCGCAAAGCATCATAACCGCTACGCACGCATCCTTATCTCTTGCATAAGTTCCGGCAAGACAGCCATAGCTTTCTTCCAGTCCAAACACATAATTATGCGCTCCTGTCTGCTCAAAAAATTTAATCTGCTCTCCAATATATTTGAACCCTGTCAGTACTTCGATCAATGCAGTATTATAATCAGCTGCAATTACCTTTGCCATATCTGTTGTTACGATTGTCTCAACAAGCGCCGGATTCTCTGGCATTGTTCCGTTCTTTGTACGCTCTCTTAAAATGTATTCTGCGATCAGCATTCCGGACATATTTCCTGTAAAGCTTACATATTCTCCTGTCTTTGTATCTTTTGCGTAAACCCCAAGACGGTCTGCATCCGGATCTGTAGCCAAAATAATATCTGCATCTACTTTCTTTGCAAGCTCAAGTGCAAGCGTCCATGCTTTCTCATCCTCTGGATTTGGATAAGCAACTGTCGGAAATGTTCCATCCGGTTTCTTCTGTTCTTCTACAACATAGACCTGCTCAAATCCAAGTTCACGAAGCACGGTACGCACCGGAATATTTCCTGTTCCGTGAAGTGGAGTGTAAACAATTTTCATATCCTTCGCAGCTTCTTTGATGATTTCCGGATGGATACTCTGTTTTTTCAGCTGTTCATTGTATTTTGCATCAAAATCTGTACCGATAATCTGAAATAATCCCGCCACTCTTGCAGAATCTTCTTCCATTGTATGCACCTGAGAATACTCTGTAACCTTTGCCACCTCTGCAAGAATATTCTTGTCATGAGGCGGTGTGATCTGCGCTCCATCCTCCCAGTAAACTTTATATCCATTGTACTCTCTTGGGTTATGACTTGCTGTAATTACAATTCCTGCAATGCATCCAAGCTCTCTTACAGCAAAAGAAAGTTCCGGTGTCGGTCTGAGACTCTCAAAAAGATATGTCTTGATTCCATTTGCATTCAGACACAGTGCTGCTTCTCTTGCAAATTCCGGTGACATAATACGTGAGTCATGCGCGATTGCAACTCCTTTTTCCTGACCGTTCTGTGAGAGAATATAATTTGCCAGTCCCTGTGTTGCCTGACGCACTGTATAGATATTCATGCGATTTGTTCCTGCTCCGATTACACCTCGAAGCCCGCCTGTTCCAAATTCTAATTTCTTATAGAAACGATCCTCAATCTCTGCTTCATTTCCTTCCAATGCTTTCAGTTCTGCTTTTGTATGCTCATCAAAACAAGCATCTGTACACCAGTTCTTATATTCCTCTCTGTAATTCATCTTTTTACCTCCACCTTTCCTTGTTTTATCTTAAATTAATTCCTTTTGGCTTAAATTTACCACTTATTAATCTTAGTGTCAACTTAATTTAAGTTGATTTAGTGTTTTGAGACTTATTTTGTGATTAATAGATAAATCAAGAGGAAGATTTTTGTATAAATCTCCCTATCTTAATAGACACGAGCCACTAACTCTTTCAATGCCTTTTTACATTTATAGGCTTTATCTATAAATATGCTCTTCATATATACGTTATCCATTGGAAAATTTCGTTCAAAAAACGATAAAATTTATCTATAAAAACTTTGGTTATGAGTGGATTGTTCCCATCGTTTATTTTTCAGAAGTATACGTTTAGCAAAACAATCTATCTACAACAGCCATCCACAGACCCAACAATAAGGAGAACGATTATGGAAATTATTAAAGATTTACCGGAAGTATTTGAAGAATTTGCAGAGCAGCGTCAGAAATCATTTCTCGCTGTAAAACAGTTAAAGGACAAAGGAATCCCTGTGGTTGGATCCTACTGTACTTATTTTCCACTCTCTGCCCTTACGAAGAAACTCACATTTTCCACAATATAATCCACAATCTCCATATCCCGTACACCGGTGACTTTCCCTTTGAAATCAAACTTGTGGAACCGGCTTAATTCCGAATCATTCTTCGGTTCCCGTTCAAACCGCAGGATAAACTGCTCAAGAACTTTACCAAGCTCCTGCTTATTTTCAAAATTTCCAAGATACTCTTTTTCTTTGAACAGCTGCCACCCGGATTTTCCGTCCAGTCCGGCATCCTTGCAGAATTCTAGTATCCGGTCATTCATCCATTTGACTGTACAGGCTGCCACATAGTGATAGGAGCTTTGACAGCTTCCCTGAAACTGCATCGACGCATTTCATCGACAAATCCATCTATACTGTAATAACCGTCCTCTTCTTCCTGCACCAGATAAAGGGACTGATAACCGGAAATTATGATATTTAGCGCAATCTCCTGATTATCCACCAGAAAAATATATTTCTGTGCAGTCCCTTCCGGTTCTGTCTCCATATAATGCTTTAGGAACTTCTTGTTCATATTCATCACTTCCCTTCAGAGCAAAAGAAAAGACGTGGGCCACATTTCTATGACTCACGCCTTATCTGCTCACAATATTCAATTTTCAGTAAATATATTTACCATCTTCTTAGTTCATCATCTTATACATAGATCAATTCCTTCAAAATAATCTCTTCTGCAATCGCTCTGTGCTGATTGGCTGCTCTTACCCATGCCATCTGATCTTTCTCTTTATCCGGCAAAGGCTCTTTTTCCTCCAACTGTTTTAGGATCACTTCTTCCCGTTCTCTGGCTGCCTTGTCCACTTCCAGCAGATGTTCTCCAATTGTATCCTGTAAAAGCATCACCTGATAAGTTGAATTTCGATGATTCTTCAGATAATCTCTGCGAAGAAAACCATACTTGCCAAGCTGCTCCATCTGCTCACCGGATTTATAGGTGAGATTCGGAATCAGATATCCATTTACATTCGTATACGTTATTAAATAGGACATTCGCAATCCGCTTTCGCTACTTGCTCATGAACGCAGTTGCTTCGCTGCCTGCGTTCATTTTATTAGCACTCTACATTTCTCATCATTTTTTGACCACAAATTTACGACATTTATGACAAATCTGACAC
>OLRL01000613.1_pt1 | contig 21722 bp, 25 predicted proteins | sample 1643201 | NCBI WGS metagenome assembly OLRL01 (sample SAMEA3136649, study PRJEB25190) | human gut metagenome | biome: human gut; feature: human-associated habitat; material: faeces | place: Austria | collected 2013
TTAAGTACAGATATTGTATTTCTGCATGATGGGAACATAGGGAGTCCATATAAAGAGCCTGAATACCGGGCATGATGGCTCTTTGAGTACCGGACATGCGAACAGTCCGGGGAATATGATCTCGCGTTTAGAAACAATGGTTCTTATGGGGATGGACTTGCCGCTTCCGGCAATTCAAAGACAAATAGCCTCTGGATTAGATATTTTGATTCATCTTGGAAGGCTTCGGGATAAAAGCAGAAAGGTATTGTCTGTAGAAGAAATTGTAGGATATGAAAATGGAACCGTAAAAAGAAATGTATTATATCGCTTTCAAGAAACAGGAACAAAATGTGGAAAGATTGAAGGAAAGTGGGTGAAAGAGAATGAAATGAAAAACAGAGAAAAATTACTGGCAGCAGGATATCGGCAAGAAGGAATATGTGGCAGCAATAGGTAAAGGATTGGCAATATTTTGGTTGTTGATCTATCTGTTTTACAATTCCCTTTGGGCAGGAGTTTTATTTTCACCGGGATTGCTTTTGTTTTATAAAAAGTGGAAGAAAGATTGTTTGAGAAAGAAAGAGCAGGAATTTCGTTTTCAATTTGGAGAAGCGTTGAAGACATTTATGACAGCGTTAAATGTAGGGTATTCTGTAGAAAATGCGATACGGACGATTCCGAAAGAAATGAAGCTTCTTCTTGGAGAGAATGCAGTAATTATTAGAGAGTTTTCATACATAATACGCCAACTGGATATGAATATAACGGTAGAAAAGGCATTTCTGGAGTTTGCAGAGAGGGTGAACATTGAAGAACTTTATAACTTTGCAACCGTATTTAGCATTTTAAAAAGAAGTGGTGGAGATATGATTCAGGCATTGAAAAATACAATCGGAAAAATCTGCACTGCAATGGAAGTACAGAGAGAAATTGAAACGATGATTGCTGCAAAAAGGATGGAATTTAAAGTGATGACAGTCATTCCTCTTGGAATTATTGTTTATATGAAGATAAGCTTTCCGGAATTCATGTCTGTACTGTATAGGAGTATAGCTGGAAGCTTTGTGATGACAGGATGTTTATTTTCCTATGTAGGAGCGTGGTATCTTGGGGAAAAAATCTTAGAAATTGAGGTGTAGTGTGGATAAAAAAACAAAAAGAAATATTGGACTTGTACTAGCAGCATCTATCATTTTAGCACTTTTACTTTTTATATATGAGTTTAAGACGATACATATTAGTGAAATCAGTCGAAACAGTTATGGAAAGGGGAAGAAAGAGGAGACAGTAAAAGTAACGATTGGTAAGGAAAAATTAGAAGATACATTTTCAGTAGAAGTTCAAGAACAAATGTATGGAGAGCAGGAGTTGCAACAGGTATTTGGACAAGTTATGGATGAACTTCCCAAGATCATACTCGGTGAGAATGAAAGTCTCGATCATGTGGAAGAAAATTTAAATCTTGTGACAAAAGCGCCGGATCGTCCAATTCAAATCAGATGGGAATCCAATCGAAATGATCTGATCAATTCTACAGGAGAGATTCAGAGAGAAAATCTGTCAAAAGAGGGAGAACTTGTAGAATTGCAAGGACTTTTGAACTATGGAAAAGAGGAAGCTCTTTATATCGTAAATATTATGGTTTATCCCAAAAAATTAACAGAAGAAGAAACGCTGGTTCAGACAGTAAAGAATCTTGTAAAAACAGAGGAAGAAAAAAGTCGTGAACAAGCGGTTGTAAAACTGCCCAAAGAGGTTCATGGAACTTCGCTGACATGGGAGAGAAAGCAAGAACATAAAAGTTTTTGGATAGTATCATTAGGAGTTGTTGCTTCTATACTGTTATATCTTCAAGAAAAGCAAAAAAGACAAAAGGAAAAAGCAGATCGTGAGAAACAGATGCTGATGGATTATCCGGAAATTGTCAATAAAATTGTACTCCTTGTTGGTGCAGGGCTTACAGTTAAAAATGCATGGAAAAAAATTGTAGATCATTATGAAGAATATAAGGGAAAAAAGAGGTTTGCATATGAAGCGATGAATTATGTTATGCGGGAAATGCAAAGTGGAATTACGGAAGCGGAGTGTTATGAGCATTTTGGGAAAAGAATCGGATTACCTTCTTATGTAAAATTAGGCGCGCTTCTTTCACAGAATTTGAGGAAAGGAACGAAAGGGTTAACGGAAATACTTGCCCAAGAAGCAGTGCAAGCCTATGAGGAACGCAGACAGTTTATGAAAAAGCAAGGAGAAGAGATCAGTACAAAACTTCTTTTGCCGATGAGTATGATGTTGATTGTAGTATTAACAATTGTGGTTGTTCCGGCTTTTCTTACCATTTCTTTGTAGGATGACAGGAGGATAGCGTATGAATAGAGTAAAAATGTTTTTACAAACGTGGAAAAATGACAAGGGAATCGGAGTAGTTGAAGTGATTTTGATTTTGGTTGTTTTAATTGGTTTGGTAATCATTTTCAAGTCACAGCTTACAGAGATTGTGAACTCTATTTTTGATAAGATTGTAAGTGAGAGTTCAGGAATTTAAGAGGAAACGAGTATGAAAAAAGGAGAGGTGACAGCATTCCTAAGTTTGATTTTTCTTCTTCTTTTAACGGTAACAGCATCTGTTGTGGAAAGCGCTTCTATACAGGTGATGAAAAATCGAAGAAGAGGAGATATGGATCGAGCTTTGGAAAGCGTATTTGCAGAATATCAAAGAGAAATGCTGGAAGAGTTTGATGTCTTTTCATTGGAAGGGACTTATGGGACAGGAGAATTCGATGAAGAGAACGTAATAAAGCGCTTGGAATTCTATGGTATGCGAGATGCAGAACAAAAAACAGAGAAGATACAATTTCTGACTGATGAGTCGGGGAATCCTTTTCGGGAGCAAGTAATTGCATATATGAAGCACAGGGTGGGAGTGTCCCAAATGGAAGAACTTGCAGGATTGACTGGCGAATGGAAGAATCAGACAGGAAAAGCGGAAGTATATGAACAAGATGGAACCAGAGTAGAAAAGAACTTGGAAGAGTCTTTAAAAGCAGAAGAACAGACACTTCCTGAAAAGGACAATCCGATTGGAGTTGTATCTTCTCTAAAACAAATAGGACTTGTGAATTTGGTGATGAAAAACAAAGACGTATCCAACAAAGCAATCGAGGCTAGGGGAATGCTGACACACCGCTCTTTAAAGAAAGGATGGGGGGATTTTAAAATGAGGGATGATATAGAAGGAGTTACAGCCAATCTATATTTTGCATCATATTTGATGGAAAAATTTCATGCAGCGGATCAACCATATTCAGAGGGGAAACTGTCATATGAGTTAGAATTTATTTTAAATGGCGAAGAAAGTGATCGAGAAAATTTGGAGGCGGTATTGAAAAAACTATTAGGAATACGTTTGGCTTCTAATTATGGATATCTGTTGACAGATAGCGGGAAAAAAGCAGAGGCAGGAACTATGGCGCTTGCGCTTGCAGGAGTGATCGCCTTACCGGCATTAACTGAGGTGATAAAGCAGGGGATATTATTAGCATGGGCATTTGGAGAGAGTATTATGGATCTTCGCGCATTAGTATCCGGAGGCAGAGTTTCTCTTGTAAAAGGAAGAGAAGATTGGAATCTTTCGTTAGATGGACTTTTAAAGCTTGGAACAGCAGAAGATACAGGTGTAGTAAAGAAAACAGATCAAGGTCTGAGTTATAAGGAATATCTTCGAATGCTGCTGATTTTTGAAAAACAAGAAGAGTGTACGATGAGAAGTTTATCTATGTTGGAGAATCGAATACGGGAAAAAGTTGGTGATTCATTTCAGGTGGATCACTGTATCAGTAAAATAAAAATAAAAGCAAAATGTCATTTGAGAAGAAAGATTTATTATGAATTTGGGACAGAGTATGGCTATCAATAAAAATGAGAAAAGAGGTGAACAGAGATGCCCTTTCAATTATTAATTTCCCAACAAGCACAAAAAAAGAAACAAATGAAAAGCATATGTAATCAGTATCCCTTAAGAAAGGAGGAAGACTCTGCTATGACACAACCAATATCATCTTTCCCAAAAGATGAGGAAAGGGCATCTTTGTCCACCTCTTTTAGAGGAAGCGTATCGATAGAAGCAGCTCTTGTAATACCGATATTTTTCTTTGCGGTATGCTGTCTTTGCTATCTTCTTGAAATTATGTCGATTCAATCTTATGTACATACCGCACTCCATGATGCTGGGAGAAAGGTGGCAAAAGAAATCTATATAAATCCATTTGTTTCTCCGTCACGAGTGGAATCTGATATGATCGAGAATATCGGAGCAGAACGATTGGAGAGAAGTATCATAGAAGGCGGAAGCGCAGGGCTGGATGCTTCCGGCACAGTAGCTTCTCCGACAACAGGAATTGTGCAGATGCATGTAAAATATAAAATTCTTCTTCCGATTCGTTTGTTTGGAAGATTGGGAATGTCTTGTGAAGATGGATTTCGTATCAAAGGCTGGAATGGATATCAAAAAGAAGGAATGTTTACACCTCGAGAAGATATTGTATATATTACGGAAACAGGGATTGTGTATCACAAGGATTACCATTGCACGTATCTGGATCTATCGATACAAATGGCAGCGAAAGCTCAAATAGAAACGATGAGAAATGAAGCAGGTGAAAAATACCGTGTATGCGAACGATGTGGAATGTCAGCTGGAAACAGAGTGTATATAACAAAACAGGGAAACCGATATCATAGTTCTTTGGGATGCAGCGGATTAAAACGAAAAATATATGCAATTCCGAAATCTGAGGTTATGGGGAAAGGAGCATGTTCAAGATGTGGATCATAATTTTTTTACTTATTTGTACAGTATTGGATATAAAAACAAGACGGCTTCCGGTTTGGATCATGATGGTAGGAAGTGGAGCGGCGATTTTATTTCGGTTACTGAATTGGGGAAATCATACAATATTATGGCTTGGGGGAATGATGATTGGATGTTTGTTTTTGTTGTTGAGCAGATGGACAAAAGAAGGATTCGGATATGGAGATAGTTGGATGATTTTGATATTAGGGATAAGTTTAGGACTTTGGGATATTCTGCTTCTCTTAAGTATTGCACTTACTTGCTCAGGGATTTTGGCTATTTTCTTGTTAGCAAAAGGACATTGGTCAAAAAAGATATCATTTCCCTTTGTTCCGTTTCTTATGCTCGGATATGTAGGGGTGTTGTGTTGGTGAAAAAAGTAAGAGGAAGTGCGACGGTAGAGATGGCATATATGATGCCCGTTATCTTTTTGGCGTTTGTTTCAGCGCTTTATATGATGTTTTATTTACATGATAAAAATATAGTGATTGGTGCAGCTTATGAAACAGCAATTGTAGGAGCGCAGAAGTTACAATGGGATGAGGAAAATGTCATAGGACAGGTAGAAGATTTGTTTCAAGAAAGAATAAAAGGAAAGCTGATTTTCTTCTCTGGAGCATCTGCAGAAATAGAGATTGATGAAACAAAGGTTTGCGTAAATGCGAGAGCGAGAAAGGGAAGAATAGGAATGAGTGCGATACAAAAAGTATCGATTACAGATCCGGAAAAATATATACGAGATTTAAGGAGGATACAAAATGTATGGAAACCAAATACAGGCGCGGATTAGATCATACATATTTGATATTGGAGCTTCCGGTATTATATGAAGAAGATTATCAGATGAAAATGATGCGGATGAATCGAATAGAAGGGCTTCTTATGACAGAAGGGCAAGGAGTCGATGGAAAAAGCCAATATTTTTATGAGATTGGAGGGAAAGTTTCTTTGCAATCTTTATATGGAAAAACGGAGATTTCAGCAGGGGAATTACAGGAACTTCTTATACAGATTTTGAAAGTTGTGAATACGGTTCAAAAGTATATGATGGACGCAGGGAAGATATTATTTGAGCCGGAATATATTTTTTATGAGGAAGGAAAATATGAGTTTTGTTATTTGCCGGTAAAAGAAGCCGATCTGTGCAAAGAATTTCACAAGCTTACAGAGTATTTTGTCAGTCGGATAAATCATGAAGAACAGGAGGGAATGCAGCTGGCTTATGAATTACATAAAGCTACAATGGAAGAAAATTACAATTTAGAAAAAACGCTTGAAAAGATGAAGACAAAAAAGGAAGAAAAAGATCGATCTTATGAAGTACCGGAAATGATTATTACAGATATGGATTATCAAAGAGAAGACTATGATAGTGTGCAGAATTCTGTTTTTCGGGAAACATCTTTTGGTTGGAAAAAAAGAAAAAAAGGAAAATGGGGAGATTGGGAGGAAAAGTTGTAAAATTTTGGAAATTATCCTATAATAATATACAATAGGAGGAAAAAAGTCATGTTGCAGGATAAAAAGCCTACTTTAACAATTATGATCATAGCAGCAAACGTTTTGGTATTTATGTGGCTGTCTATGTTTGGAATGACTGAAGATGGAAGCTATATGTTGCAGCATGGAGCAATGTATCTGCCTTTTGTGCTGGAAAACGGAGAATATTACCGCATGTTTACTTGCCTTTTTCTTCATTTTGGATTTTCACATTTGATGAATAATATGATGATGTTGTTTTTTCTGGGAAGTATTCTGGAAGAAGAAATCGGATGGTGGAAATATAGCATACTATATCTCTGTAGTGGTCTTGGAGGGAATATACTCTCTGCACTATATGATTTGAAAATGGGTGAATTTGCTGTATCGGCAGGGGCATCCGGCGCTATTTTTGGAATCATTGGAGCATTACTTATGATTATCATCAAAAACCACGGCCGACTCAGAAATCTGAGCGGACGTGGAATGCTGTTTATGGCAGTATGCAGTCTTTATCATGGTTTTTCAAGTACCGGAGTAGATAATATGGCGCACATCGGTGGTCTTATCAGTGGATTCTGCTTAGCTGCGGTACTCTATTGGAAATCGAATCGTAAAAGTAGTACCTTGGAGCGGAATTGATGTAACAGAAATAGTACCGTTGTGAGCAGTTACTACTGATTTTGCAATTGCAAGGCCAAGACCGGTACCATTGGATTTGTATGTAGTAAATGGTGTGAAAATATCAGACAAACGTTCTTTGGGGATGCCACATCCATCATCTGAAATCTTTATAATGATTGTGTTAGGTTCATGTGTGACATGTAACTGTATAGTTCCTTTGTATGAAACAGCTTCCAAAGAATTCCGGAGAAGGTTCAAAAAAAGCTGTCGAAGTTTCACAGAGTCACCGAAGAGATCAGGAAGATCTTGCGGAATATAAGACGTGAATTCTACCGGGAAGTCTGTGATAGAGGAAGCAAAGGATAACGCAGTATGATTAAAAAAGTCTGAGGTATGGATGAGCCGTTTGTTTAAATGTGTACCGTTGTTGTATAAAGACAGATCCTCCAATAATTTTTCCATATAATCAATATCTTCTATTATACTGGACCAATGAGAGTAAGTTGATACCTCGGGATGTTGCTTTTCAATAAGTTGTAATGTACCGGAGATCATAGTAAGTGGATTACGTATTTCATGACTGATCCGGCTTAAAGTATATTGATGGGAATCCAGTAACTTTTTAATTAATGTATCTACGTAGGAATTTTCTGCCATAAGTTTGTGTAATTGTTCTGTGTCTTGTAATGTTAACATAAAAAATCCTCCCGAGGAAAAGTTTAGCATTGAAGATTGTAGGATTCAATAAAAAGAATGGACGAAATTTCGACAAAAAAGAAAGGAAGACAAAGAAATGAGAGATGAAAATTGTATTTTTTGTAAAATTGCAAATGGAGAAATCCCAGCAGCGACACTTTATGAGGATGAGGATTTCCGTGTAATATTGGATTTAGGACCAGCGTCAAAGGGACATGCATTGATCTTGCCGAAAGAGCATTATGCAAATCTGTATGAGTTGGATGATGAGGTTGCGTCAAAAGTTCTTGTGTTAGCTAAGAAAATGATTAAAAAATTAACAGATGTATTAGGTTGTGATGGCTATAATTTAGTACAGAACAATGGAGAAGCTGCAGGACAAACGGTTCATCATTTTCACATGCATCTGATTCCGAGATATAACGGAGATCAGGTTGGACTTACATGGGAACCGGGGACATTAACAGAGGAAGACAAAGAGGAAATTCTTTCAAAATTGAAATAGGATTGTCGGATATCACACAAAAGAGAAGTAGGATAAGAAATAAAAATGGAAATATGTGGAAGAGAAAAATTCGACAGTATATATAACAAATACAAAGGAAGAGTATTTGCAACAGCTTTGGGATATATGAAAAATCAGTATGAGGCGGAAGAGATTTTTCAAGAGACATTCTTAGAATTGTACAAGCAGATTGATAAGATTTGTCTTGAAACAGCAGAAAATTGGTTATTAACAGTGGCTAAGAATAAGTCAATTAATCAATTGAAGAAGCTGAATGAGGAAAAAGATAAAGTGGAAAATCTAGAAGAAGGGCGAGAAGCAATACCAAGTAATATGTATGGAAATCTCCAAAAAATAGAAAAGGATCATGACTATAACGAACTGGGAATAGAAATATTTGATGAGTTGTATCGGGAAAATTCGACATGGTATACAGCAATTGTCAGAGTGTACTGCCACGGAGAGGCACAAAAGAAAGTGGCAGGAGAAATGGGGATGAACATGAAAAGGTTTCATTCTATGCTATTTCGAGCAAGAGGCTGGATTAAGAGACATTACGGAGAAAAATACAGAGATTTGCATACAACAGATTATTAGGTTATATGAGAAAAGAAATAGAATGTGCAATCAGCACATTCTATTTCTAAAGTGTATTTGATTATTAATGTATGAATTATTTGGCGGCATTTTCAATCAAACCGATAATGGTGTCGATGGAGTTCTGTTGTCCGGATTGACTCATATTGTGAATGTAAGTATCACGATTAGCATATAAATCGCGGATAGAAGACAAGAGTTTCTCATTTGTAAGCTCTTCTTCTTCCATAACGATACTGAATCCTTGACGTTCAAAAGAGCGCGCATTTAAAATCTGATCTCCACGGCTGGCGTTTGCGGAAAGCGGAATCAGAAGATTCGGCTTACGAAGGGCAGCAATCTCACAGATTGCATTGGCTCCGGCACGTGAAATGATAAGATCTGTAAGCGCAAAAATATCTTTTAATTCGTTTTGAATGTATTCAAATTGAACATATCCGTGTAAATTTTTCAAAGATTCATCGACTTTACCTTTGCCACATAAGTGGATGACTTGAAAATCTTTTAAAAGTTCTGGAAGAATTGCACGTACAGCCTGATTGACGGCAACAGATCCAAGGCTTCCGCCAATAATGAGAATAACAGGTTTATCGGCAGTCAATCCGCAAAAATCAAGAGCAGCAATTTTATTACCGGATAACAATTCCTGACGGATTGGAGAACCGGTTAATACGGCCTTGTCCTTTGGAAGATGTTCCAAAGTCTCAGGGAAATTGCAGCATACTTTTGTTGCAGAAGGAATGGATAGTTTATTGGCAAGTCCCGGTGTCATGTCAGATTCGTGGATAATGGTCGGTACATGGCGACGTTTGCCTGCCATTACAACAGGAACAGATACGAATCCGCCTTTGGAAAAAATGACATCCGGCTGTAATGTTTTGATAAGCTTGTCGGCTTCAGCAAGTCCTTTGATAATACGGAATGGATCTGTAAAGTTTTTTAAACTGAAGTATCGACGAAGTTTACCGGATGATATTCCATGATAAGGAATACCGAACTGTTCAATCAGTTCTTTTTCAATTCCTTGATATGAGCCGATATAATGAATGTCGTAATGAAGTTCTTTTAAACGTGGCAATAAAGCAATATTAGGGGTTACGTGACCGGCGGTTCCGCCCCCTGTAAGTATAATTCGTTTCATAATTTTCCTCCGAAATTCAATCTCTATGAATTAATATTAAACAGATTTGAAATAAAGGTCAAGGAAAATGAAACAGAAGATGAGGTTTTAATAATGGATAAGAACAGAGAAGAGGTTACTGGTCTTTCTGAAGAAGAATTACAAAAGGAAGCAGATACAGTAAGAGAAATGCTGGAACAGTCACCGGATTTGCAAGAGATAGAAGTCCCGGAAGAACTGGAGAGAAAGCTTGCGGAGAGAATTCGGAAATACGAAGAAGAGAAGGCAATTGATGCGTTGTCGGAAAAGGACAAGGAGGCACTACGCCTTGGAAGAGAACTTCAAGAAAAAGAAAGCAGCGAGAAGAGAGATTCTAAAAAGAATAAAAAGGCAGTTCGTTGGCCGAAAAGCTGGAAAGTACAGTTTGCAGCTGCAATTGGATGTGTGCTTATAATTGGTTCGGGCATTATAAGCGTAGGCGGAAAGAATATTATAGTCAATGTGTTTGATAGAAAGTTTGGTGGTGGAGAGAAGACGTATGTGGATACGGACGAAATAGCGTTGAATACTGAATTGACGGAAGAAGAGGCGTATGCGAGGGTTGAGGAAACGTTTGGAACGAAGGTAGTACGTTTGTCAGAGCTTCCTAATCATACAAGATTTTTAGAATTACAATTGCAGAAAGAATTACAGGAAGCAATACTATATTATTCTGGAAAAGAGAAGATGTTTTCTTTTAGAATTGTTTTTCCGTATTCAGAAAGTTCTAGTGGAGTAGCAATACAGGATGAATTGCTTAGAGAATATGTGATTAATCTGCCAGAAACGGATGTTTTTGTTTCTGAATATAGAGTATCAGATTTAGAAGAAGCAGAATATATAGCTCAATTTACGTATGAAAATAATAAATATTTCTTTTCTGGGATAATGGAGAAGGGCGAATTTGAAAAAATAATAAAAAATTTAATTTTTTTCTAAAATAGCCGTAAGTTTTTCTCTTTAAATTTGTATATATTATGTAAGTATTTTTAAGGAGGAGAAACATGAGGAAAAAAATAGTATCAATGATAGTTGCAGTTTCATTAGCAACAGGGATATTTGCAATGATTCCGGCAGAACAGGCAAGAGCAGCAGAAGAAATCATAACGGTTGATGGTTCCGTTCTTTTAGAAGATGCAGAAGCATCTATTGGAGAAATGGATGTACAGACAAAAGGGCAGTATTTACAATCAGGAAGTTCAAGAATTGTAAAGTCTGGAACTGGGAAAATAACCGTAGGGGCAACAACAATTGCACAAAAACAAGTTTCTAATATAAGGGTATCTTTAAGAGTTGAACGACTTGTGAATGGCAATTGGTTTAGTTATAGTTCTTGGAGTGCATCGAAGACAAATGCGTATTCAGTTACAACATCGAAAACATTAACTGTACCACGCGGATATTATTATCGAGTTGTAGCAATACATAAAGCAAATTCTGATATTGGTAATTCAAATACCAATGCGCTTTACGTTGAGTAACTCTCCCTCCGGGGGAGTTACGGCAACCATTGCAACAGTCGATTAGGCGGAACATTTAATTTTATATCGTTTGCGTTCGTTTCGTCTTTTTGCCATTTGATTTGTAACGTTTCAAATGGGTAGATATGCAATGGTTGCCGTAGCTTCTCCGGAGGCTCAAATCATTTCTTAGTTCTGTATCATTTCTTGATATCTTTAAGGGCTGGCGTTCTTGCTAGTCCTGTCTATTCAAATGTAGGAAGGATTCTATAATCAGATAGTTGTTTGAAAAAGCTGTAGAAAGAATTATCTTCCTACAGCTTCTTTTAATGCGCGTGCTAATTGATCAGGACACGATGTTGATTTTGGTCCGCATTTAATTCCTTCTACGCGAGAGATAACCTCATCTACATCCATACCTTCTACAAGTTTTCCAATTCCCTGAAGATTTCCATGACATCCGCCAGTAAAGTGTACATTATATACTTTGTTATCCTTGATATCGAAGGAGATGTTTTGGGAACAAACTCCATGTGTTTTATAGTTCATATTGCCCTCCTTGATCTATGATTTAAATAACAGAATCAGTATAGCAGAAGTTTTTGAGAAAATCTACGAATTAATTCATAGAAAAAAATAATATAAGATATAGAAAATTTATTCATCTATCTGTTATACTAGGAATGTAAAATAATTTTGTATCGAAATCCAAAAAAGGATTAGAAAAATAACATATAGGAGAAGAATCATGATAGGAATTATAGGAGCAATGCATGACGAGGTAGAGTTATTGCAAGAAGAGATGCAGGCAGAAGAGATTGTTGAAAAAGCAGGAATGTTATTTCATAAAGGAGTTTTGTGCGGAAAAGAAGTTGTTGTAGTACAAAGCGGAATTGGAAAAGTCAACGCAGCGCTTTGCGCGCAGATTTTAGTAGATGTATTTGAAGTAGATACTCTGATCAATACAGGAATTGCAGGTTCTTTAGATGCACAGATTGATATCGGGGATATGGTGATTTCTACAGATGCGGTACAGCATGATGTGGACACAACGGTATTTGGGGATCCTTATGGACAGATTCCGAATATGGATACATTTTCATTCCCGGTGGACGAGAAGCTTGTTAAATTAGCAAAACAAGTAAATGAAGAAGCGAATCCGGATATTCAGACATTTACGGGGAGAATTGTAAGTGGGGATCAGTTTATCTCTTCCAAAGAAGTGAAAGATCGTTTAGTTGAGACATTTCAGGCAAAATGTACAGAGATGGAAGGTGCTGCTATTGCCCATGCGGCATATCTTAATAAAGTTTCGTGCGTCATTATTCGTGCAATTTCGGATAAAGCTGACAATAGTGCAGAGATGGATTACCCTACATTTGAAAAAATGGCAATCCTCCATTCAGTAAGGCTTGTCCGCGGTTTGCTTGAAGCAATGTAAAAAAATTAGTAAAAGAATAAAGAAAAACAGAGCTTTAATCAGTATGTCGAATGCCGTATTTATGTAGAAATATGTAAAACGAATTTTCGCCCTCTTTCTTGAAATTACGCTATAATGGCGTTAACGAAAAGAAGGAGGGTATTTTTATATGTTAGAAACAATTATGAATTCGGATGTAATTTTTTGGACGATGGGAGTTATTGCAGGAGTAAGTGTCCTTTGCAAGGTGATTACAGCGTTTACACTAAAGAGGCTTGTACGGGCAGCGGGGAAAATGGGAAAGAGTAATCAAAAGTTGATGAAACTTGTGAAAGCTAAGTTTGAACATGCATTTATGTTGAGTGACCGAGTGGATAATGTAAGTGCATTTGTGGAAAAATATCTTTTTGAGTATAAAATTTTTGGAATTCGATTACATACGTACCGATATTTTGAAAAACAAAGTGTATGGCTGATGGGAATTCTTGGATTGGCAGGGATGCTTTTGAGTTATACGCAACCGGGAATGGAAGAGGAAACGTTTCGTTATGGCGCTATCGGAGGGGCAGCTATGGTGTTGTTGTTTTTGGTTAGAAACTCTTCGGATGAAGAGCACCAGCTGGAAGTAGTAAAGACGTACATGATTGATTATTTGGAAAATGTATGTGCACCACGGTACAGTAAACAACAGGCATTAAAGACGAAAAGAATGGAAAATGTTATGAAGGAAAATATTGTGGAGGTTGACGAGGAAGTTTTTTCAGAACCTAAAACAATGTTGGAAGATGAGCTGATTGAAGATGCTGTCAAGGCGGTAGAGAATGAAGAGGAATATAATCGGAATCCAGAAATGAAGGAGCTGAAACTTCCGGAAATGGAGGAAGGCGAAGCGGAAGGGATGAAAGAAGAAAAAGTTTCAGAACCAGAAATTCAGAATATTGAAATCAATCGGGAGAAAAGCAAGGAATTTTCGCAAAAAGAAGAGGAAGAAGAGAGAACAGAGCGAAGAATTCCGCAGGAAGTTATCTTAAGAGAGATATTAGAGGAGTTTTTGGCTTGATAAACAATTGTCCATTTGATAAAATATGATTGTATAGAGAATTTTATCAGAGAGGATTGGTAGTGTATGATGACAAATAAAGTGACATTTGACTATTCAAAGGCAGCACCGTTCATTAGCGAGCATGAAGTGGAATATATGAAAAAGCTTGCGTTAGATGCAAAAGAATTGCTTGTGAGTAAAGAAGGAGCAGGTAATGACTTTTTAGGATGGATTGACCTTCCGGTAGATTATGATAAAGAAGAATTTGCACGAATTCAGAAAGCAGCAGAGAAGATTCAGAGCGATTCAGAAGTGCTCTTAGTAATTGGAATTGGAGGATCTTATCTCGGAGCAAGAGCTGCTATTGAATTTTTAAGACATGGTTTTTACAATATGGTTTCCAAAGAAATCAGAAAGACACCAGAGATTTATTATGTCGGAAACAGTATCAGCAGTACATACATTAAACATTTGATCGATGTAATCGGAGATAGAGATTTCTCTATCAATATGATTTCGAAATCAGGAACAACAACAGAACCTGCTATTGCATTCCGTGTATTCAAAGAATTATTAGAGAATAAATATGGAAAAGAAGAAGCTGCAAAGAGAATTTATGCAACAACAGACAAAGCAAGAGGATCCCTTAAGAGTCTTGCTACAGAGGAAGGATATGAAAGCTTTGTAGTTCCGGATGATGTTGGAGGACGTTTTTCAGTTCTTACAGCAGTAGGTCTTCTTCCAATCGCAGTAAGTGGAGCGGATATTAATAAATTAATGGAAGGTGCACAGGCTGGAAGAAAACTTGCACTTGAAAGTGAATTTGAAGAGAATGATGCGTTAAAATATGCAGCTGTTCGTAATATTTTACTTCGCAAAGGAAAAACAATCGAAGTTCTTGCAAACTATGAACCAAGTCTTCACTATGTTTCTGAGTGGTGGAAACAGTTATATGGTGAGAGTGAAGGAAAAGATCAAAAAGGTATTTTCCCGGCATCTGTGGATCTTACAACAGATCTTCACTCTATGGGTCAGTTTATCCAAGATGGAAACCGTATCTTATATGAGACAGTTTTAAATGTAGAAAAATCTACAGAAGAAGTTGTATTGAAAGAAGAACCGGTAGATCTTGACGGATTGAATTACTTAGCCGGAAAGACAGTTGATTTTGTAAATAAGAGTGCTATGAACGGAACAATTCTTGCACACACAGATGGAAATGTACCTAACTTGATGGTAAATATTCCGGAGCAGAATGAATTCTATCTTGGACAATTATTCTACTTCTTTGAATTTGCATGTGGAGTAAGTGGATACTTATTAGGAGTAAATCCATTCAATCAGCCTGGAGTAGAAAGCTATAAGAAAAACATGTTTGCACTTCTTGGAAAACCAGGATTCGAGGCTGAGAGAGAAGAATTATTAAAGAGATTATAGTGCGCAGCTATAGAATCGCGCAATCTGTTTTGAGAGAAAAGGGGGAGGCGTTTTGCTTCCCTCATTTTGTATAAAGAAGGAAGTGATACAGATGTTACCAAATCAAGTGTTACAAAAAACAGTAAGAGACATGGCGGAAATTGTTGGCGAGGTTTGTTCCATATGGAATTTAGAGGGAATCTGTCTTGCCTATTCCTCTTCAATCAGTGAAAGCGAAAGAAGAGAAGTTCAGAATATTTTGCTAGATATGGAAGCGGGAGAAGAAATAAAAAAATATGGAAAAAGCTTTTTTAGTGTCAGTATGGAGGATGAGTTTTTCTATGTGCTTGTTATTCATGCAGAAACGGAAGGGCTAGAATTGATAGGAAGACTTGGCGTGAAGCAGATGGAAGCGCTGATGCTGGCATATCAAGAGAAAATGAGTCGAAATCATTTTATCCAAAATCTTCTTCTTGATAACATGCTTCTTGTAGATGTATATAACCGAGCGAAGAAATTAGGAATTGCAATTGAAGCAAGACGAGCGGTTATCGTAATCGAACCGAAAAATCCGGAAGAGAATCTTGTTCTTGAAACTTTGAAAGGGATTTACGCAACAAATACAAAAGATTTTGTGACGGTTGTAGATGAGGGGCATATCATTTTGGTAAAATCTTTGGAAGATGCAGAAAATTACAAAGATCTGAATGATGTGGCAAAATCGATTGTAGATATTGTGAACACGGAAGCAATGGTAAATGTAAGAGTCGCTTATGGTACAATTGTTTCAGAAATCAGAAATGTTTCCAAATCTTATAAAGAAGCAGGAATGGCATTGGATGTAGGACGTATTTTTTATGAAGAAAAAAATATTTTGGCCTACAATGAATTGGGAATTGGTAGATTGATACATCAGTTACCGGTTTCTTTGTGTGAAATGTTTTTAAATGAGGTGTTTTCAGGAAAAGCAGTGGAGCAATTTGATGAAGAGACATTATCGACGGTTCATAAGTTCTTTGAAAATAATTTGAATATATCGGAGACAGCTAGACAATTATTTTTACATAGAAACACATTAGTTTACAGATTGGAGAAAATTCAGAAAAAAACAGGATTGGACGTTCGCGTCTTTGATGATGCGTTGACCTTTAAGATTGCACTTATGGTGGCAAACCATATGAAATCCTTGCAATCTCCTGAAGATAAAGCTACAATGTATACCAATTAAGAGTAGGAGGGACCAAGCATGATAAAACTATATGACAAAGGCGTTTACCTTGTAAATGGAACAGAGATAAAAGAAGAAGCAGGGATTTCAAAAGAAGAGGCTTCTCAAAACACGATTGCATATAGTATTTTGAAAGACCATAATACTTCTTCGGATATGAAACATTTACAGATCAAATTTGATAAGTTAACTTCCCATGACATTACGTTTGTAGGAATCATACAGACAGCGAGAGCGTCCGGGCTGGAGAAGTTTCCGGTACCATATGTTCTGACGAACTGCCACAACAGCCTTTGTGCAGTTGGCGGAACAATCAATGAAGATGACCACATGTTTGGTCTTACTTGTGCAAAGAAATATGGCGGAGTGTATGTACCGCCTCATCAGGCTGTTATTCACCAGTTTGCAAGAGAGATGCTTGCAGGCGGCGGAAAGATGATCTTAGGTTCTGACAGCCATACACGTTATGGCGCTCTCGGCACGATGGCGATGGGAGAGGGAGGACCGGAGCTTGTAAAGCAGTTGTTAAATAAAACATACGATATTAAGATGCCGGAAGTTGTTGCAATCTATTTGGACGGGGAACCTTCAGTAGGAGTCGGACCGCAGGACGTTGCGCTTGCCATTATCGGGGCAACATTCGCCAATGGTTATGTGAATAATAAAGTTATGGAATTTGTCGGACCGGGTGTAGGAAAACTGAGTGCAGATTTTCGTATCGGAATCGATGTTATGACAACAGAGACAACGTGTCTTTCTTCCATTTGGAAAACAGATGAGACGATCCGTGAATTCTATGAAATTCATGGAAGAAGCGAAGACTATAAAGAATTGAATCCGGGAGCAGTCGCTTACTATGATGGTATGGTATATGTGGACTTGAGTAAGGTTAAGCCAATGATTGCGATGCCGTTCCATCCAAGTAATGTCTACACAATTGATGAGGTGAATGCAAACTTAAAGGATATCTTACATGATGTAGAGCAAAAAGCGCTTGTAAGTTTAGACGGAGCTGTTGAATATTCCCTTCAGAGCAAGATTAGAAACGGAAAACTTTACGTAGATCAGGGAATCATTGCAGGCTGTGCAGGCGGAGGATTTGAAAATATCTGTGCGGCAGCAGAGATTATCCGGGGAAAGAATATCGGAGCGGATGAATTTACGTTCAGCGTATATCCGGCAAGTACACCGATTTATATGGAGCTTGTGAAAAATGGAGCGGTTGCAGATCTTATGGCAGCAGGAACAATCGTGAAGACAGCATTCTGCGGACCTTGCTTTGGAGCCGGTGATACTCCTGCGAATAATGCCTTCAGCATTCGTCATTCTACAAGAAACTTCCCGAATCGTGAAGGTTCTAAGTTGCAGAGTGGACAGATTTCTTCTGTTGCGCTTATGGATGCTCGTTCAATCGCAGCAACAGCGGCAAATAAAGGATATCTGACATCTGCGGCTGAGATGATGGATGTGGAATACAAAGCGCCGAAGTATCACTTTGATGGAAATATCTATGCGAACCGTGTTTTTGACAGCAAAGGGGTAGCAGATCCTTCGGTAGAGATTCAATTTGGTCCGAACATCAAGGATTGGCCGGCAATGCCAGCATTACCGGAGAATCTTTTACTTAAAGTTGTATCGGAGATTCATGATCCGGTTACGACAACAGACGAACTCATTCCTTCAGGAGAGACTTCTTCTTATCGTTCCAACCCATTGGGACTTGCAGAATTTGCACTTTCCAGAAAAGATCCGGCATATGTTGGCCGTGCAAAAGAAGTGCAGAAAGCACAGAAGGCAATAGAAGCCGGACAATGTCCACTTGAAGTTTTGGAAGAATTAAAATCAGTAATGAAAGTGGTGCGGACACAGTTTGCAGATGCAGGAGAGGGAAATCTTGGAATCGGAAGTACGATTTTTGCAGTAAAACCGGGAGACGGTTCTGCCCGCGAACAGGCGGCATCTTGTCAAAAGGTACTTGGCGGCTGGGCCAATATCGCCAATGAGTATGCGACAAAGAGATATCGTTCCAACTTGATTAACTGGGGTATGCTTCCATTTATTACAGAAGAAGATCATACAGATCTTTCTTTCAAAAACGGAGATTACATTTTTGTACCGGATGTGAGAAAGGCAGTGACAGAGAAGTTGAGCGAAGTTAAGGCTTATGTTGTTGGAGAAGAATTAAGAGAAATTAGCTTGAAGCTCGGTGAGATGACAGACACAGAACGTGAAATCATCTTAAAAGGATGTTTAATCAATTATTATAGAGGATAAATACAAGATTAAAATGTAACAAAAACGACGAAAAGGCGGATGAATTGAAAGATTCATCCGTCTTTTTAGTGGGTTAAAAAATTAAAAAAGAATTAAAAAAATTCCTCTCCGATACTTAAATTTTATCTGATATTTTTGAATTAAGAAGAAAAAAGTCAGTTTTTTATGGGAGGGTTGGAAATGAGAAGACGATTGTTGATATGTATTTTGTTAGGTGTTGTTGCTTTGACAGGGTGCGGAAAGGAAAAAGAGAAGGAGGAGAAAATAAAGCTTGTATGGCAAAGCCACGAAGATTTGAATCGGAATGCGGAATATTTTAATATAATTTTGCAGGAAAAGGGATATCCGTATGAAGTGGAGTTCGTAACAAGTGAAACAGTGAAAGACGATCAAGTAGTGGATATTATGGAGATGGGAATGGAGTCGTGGGAAAAACCGTACGACACAGATGAAGACGTACGGGAAGGAAAACTTCTTGCATTAGACGAATATCTAAAAACGGAAAAAGGTCAGAAAATAAAAGAAACAGTTCCGCAGAAGATGTGGGACAGTTATAAGATTCATGGGAAACAATATAGTATCTTAATGCCGGGACAGATGCCATATTCCGTGGCATATATTTGGAATACAGAGTTGGCAAAGAAATATGATGTGCATCCGGAAACGTGGACGGAAGATATATGGAACTATGAAGAGGAATTCAGGAAGATCGCAGAGCAGGAACGAAAAAGTGGAAATGAAAACTTTCTTGCTGTAAGAGATCTCTTGATGTATAGTGAGGAGATTCCGGGACTTACACATGCATTGGGTATTATGTACCCGATTGTCATTCAAGAAGAGGAGGACAATCCAAGGGCAGAATTTCTTTATGAAACGGAATATTATCAAGAAAGTTTAGCGAAGATAAGAAAATTTTATGAATTGGGACTTTGTGATCAGGAGAAAGAGAATAGGGGAATCGAGCCATTTTTTAGGATTGAAACTGTTTTTCAGACAAAGAATGGTTATCTTGCATGCCGATCTGTGATAAACCGAACTGCAAACACAATAGCGCAGACTGCAATGCATTTATACAAAATGGTTTCCAATCCGCAGTAGCGAACTATAGAGGAAAATTGTATTTTATTGACCCGACAAGCTCCGAATGTATCTTATACGAAAGCGATTTGAACGGAGATAACCGTAGAGGAATAGCAAAATTAAATGAAAAGCAGAAGCATGCAGTAGCAACATTGGAGCTTCCAATATATTTTTATGACGATAAAATGTATTTTGGAATGACATATTCAGATTTTTTGGAAAAACCAATAACAGAAGAAAATGGAACGGTGAAGAATATGAAGGACACATGGGAAATTATAGAAGTGTCTTTATCTGATGGAACTATAACATCTGTGAAGGAGCCAGAAGAGATTGACATGACAAATTCTTATGTGACGATTGACGAATATTTTGGAGATTCGGTATTGTTTTCGCTAGGAAGAGATATGTATCTTTATGATATGAAAAACAAGGAAGAAAAACAGGTGTTTTCAGGAAATGACCAAAATAATTATATTGGAATAAACGTGGAAAAAGGTATGCTGTATTATTGGAAAGATACAGAGCAGGAAACGGAAGTATTTCAAGTTGATATGAACTCATTGGAGGAAAAATCTGTTATAAAGAAAAAGAAAAATTGGGAAAATGCTGGCAGTGTTAGTTGTATCAATGGTGATTGTTTTTCTTTGCCTTCGAGGGAAAACGATTCTTCAAACAGTTGCCATGCTTCTTGGCGTTGGGGTGATAGAATATGCGTGTTATGTAGGAATCGCATCGAATTCTTGGCTAAGTATATGGAAACGATGCAATTTCTTTTCCTTGATGAACGTGGAAAAATTTTTCGAAACGTATGAGAATGTGAATCTTTTTGGTTATCCAGTGTCCTCGGTTTTGTTGTGTACGCTCTTTGGGACTGGTGTTTTTTTGCTCTGCCTACTTGGAGGTGTAAAGTCTTATGAAAAGGTAAGCCGGATGGAATATGCACAAAAGAAAGGAAGAAAGTTTTTTAAGAAGCATACAAGAGCTCATACTTTAATTGGATATGAAATGAAAAAGTTACTTTTTGTAAATGGGGCAGGTGTGGTTATGCTTTTATTCTTAGTAGGGCAGACATTTTATCTTCAGAATACAAAGACATATTTCAGTTTGGATGAGTTGTATTATAAGAAATATTTGCAAGAGATGTCCGGACCTGTGACATCGGAAAAAATGACATGGCTGGAAATGGAAGAAAGGCGCATCCGTGATTTAGAGAAAAAGGAACCCTCGCCGGAAGTAGAGCGTCAGCTTTTGTGTAAACCGGCATTTGAGCAGATAAAAAGTCAGGCAGAACGAATCGGAGAACAAGGTGTCTTTTTGGATGAAATCGGATTTTCCTATTTGCTGGACAGGAAAAATTTTCTTCTGAGAATTGGAATAACATGTGGAATGGCGCTGCTTGCCTTTTTTAATATGTTCATGATAGAAACGATGTCAGGAATGGATGCTCTTTGGAATACGGTGCCAAATGGGAGAAGAAGAATATTGATAAGAAAATGGGGAGTGGCGATTGGGATAATTTGCGTATTTACTGTTTGCTCCGAAGGACTTTTTTTGTGGCATGGGATAAAAGAACAGTCGCTGACAGGTTGTGCAGAACAGATTCGATATTTGTGGGGATATGAAAACTATGGAAGAGTTACAATTCAGATGTACTGCTTCATTCGAGGTATTATAAGAATATTGGCAGGAATTGGAACTTTGGGTGTGATTGCCTCTGTTTCCAAGAAAGTGAAAAATGGAGCGACCGTATTGCTTGTTGCCGGAGGGATTCTAGGAAGCATTTTTATTTTTCTATTTACATTTCTTATTACCTGATATATTCTAAAAAAAGTGATTATTATATTATTTAACCTGGATTATTCGCGGCGTAGCCGTGAAAGTGGCTGAAAGCCACATAGTTACTGT